>Ga0233412_10000317_pt1 | contig 28518 bp, 23 predicted proteins | sample Na_anoxic_4_MG_FD_180667 | JGI IMG/M metagenome (GOLD analysis project Ga0233412, IMG submission 180667) | Seawater microbial communities from Saanich Inlet, British Columbia, Canada - Na_anoxic_4_MG | ecosystem: Environmental > Aquatic > Marine > Inlet | place: Canada: British Columbia... | reverse complement strand
AAACTGGCAGGCACATCGTCCGGACATTCCGCAGGACTCCGGATTATATCCAAGAAGCATGGCAATATAATTATCAAATGTCCGTATTACCGTTATCCTGCCCGCCACTATGTCTTCGTACCATAAGTCAAAGGTTTTTTTTAAAAATATCTCATAATCAACTGGCTTAAGTGAAAATTCATGCTGTCCTGGATCTTCCCCGAATGGGTCCAGACACGGTATGTACTGTATATATTGAATTCCTTGTTTTTTGAAAAATTCATAAACTTGGGCAGGATATTTTGCCGTTTCCGAAGTTACTACACATAATGCATTGTATTCCACTCCGTATTTATCAAACAGCCTTTTAGTGTCCATGACTTTTTTCAATGAAGAGTGTTCCATCACATCAATGCGGTTTTTATTATGCACCCTGGACGGACCGTCGATTGACAATCCGGTTAAAAATTTGTTTTTTGCCAGAAATCCCGCCCATTCATCGTTTATGGCAATCCCATTTGTCTGGATTGAATAACTTACCCGGAGACCTTTAATATTATATTTTTCAGCCATACTGACAAATTCTTGGAAGAATTCCAATCCGCAAAGAGTCGGTTCGCCGCCTTGAAAAGCAAACACAACTTGCTCCGAAGCGTATTCAAATGCCCTCTTAATAAGATTTTCGGCAGTTTCTGGTTTCATGAAACCATGTTCATCAGTATTGGGGTTTAATTCCGGCGAATGATAAAAGCAATATCTGCACCGCAAATTACATAATCCGGATGACGGTTTTATAAGAACGTTTACACTTCTGTTGTCAAATTTATTCATAGTCACCTGATTCTTCTTTTAATCTGAAGAGTTCCATTTTTAATTCTTCTATGATATCTGAATATTCAGGATTATCATATACATTATTCATTTCTGCAGAATCTTTTTCAAGGTCAAAAAGTTCCCATTCACCGGGCGTATCCTTATCAATTGAACCTGAAGTTCCAAGTGCTTGTCCATAATAGTAAATCAATTTGTACCGCATGGTTCTGACACCATAATGAGCCGCCACATTGTGATGTGCCAGATGCATCCAATACCTGTAATACATGGATGTCCGCCAGTTTTCGGGAGTTTTCTCTGTGAGTATGGGCATGAAACTATTTCCCTGCATGAAACCCGGCGCTTCGATTCCTGCAGCATCCATAAATGTCTGTGCAAAATCCAGGTTAAGAACCATCTCGGCAAATACTGTTCCTGCTTTTATTTTCTCAGGATACCTGATAATAAGGGGCATCCTGAGGGATTCCTCATACATGAACCGCTTGTCGTACCACCCATGGTCTCCCAGAAAGAATCCCTGGTCCGAAGTATAAACTACCATTGTATTTTCAGTAAGATTATTATCATCAAGCCAATTTAAAAGCCTGCCTATATTATCATCAACCGACGCTATACATCGAAGATATTCTTTTATGTACTGCTGGTATTTCCATATTTTAAGCTCTCGGATGTTTTGAAAAGTAATTTCATCTCCCCCCCAGGTAGTATATGACAATCCGTCAACACTATCCGGAAGCGGCAGCCGGTCCATTTTTTCGTATCCTTCGGGAATATTGATTTTTAAATCCAGAGAAGACAAATGTCTGTCCACGCGCATAGTTGCTCTTTTAGCTGCTTCCGATCTGTTTTCATAATCATCGAAAAAAGTATCAGGCACCGGAATATCAGTCTCTTTGTACATATCCCTGTACTTAGGTGCACTAAGCCATGGCCGGTGAGGTGCTTTATGATGGCACATGAGCATAAAGGGTTTTTCTTTGTCTCTGTTTTCAAGCCACTCAAGGCCTTTATCGGTTACTATGTCGGTAACATAGCCCTTGAATATTTTTTTCTTTCCCATTTCTATCATTACAGGATCGAAATAATCACCTTGGCCGGGGAGCACATTCCAATAATCAAAGCCTGTCGGATGATGCTTTTCGCCCTGCCCGAGATGCCATTTGCCCACTATTGCCGTATTATAGCCTTCCCTTTGGAAAATTTTCGCAACATTCGGCAGTGTGTTGTCAAGCTTGTCCCCCAGTGTTTTCACACCGTTAATGTGCGTATGTGTTCCGGTCAATATAGTTGCCCTGCTGGGGGCGCAGATTGAATTCGTGCAAAAACAATTGTCAAACCGCGCACCTTCATTGGCTATCCTGTCCATGTTCGGGGTTTTGTTTATTCTGCTACCATAGCAACTCATCGCATGGCTTGCATGGTCATCCGTCATAATAAAAATTATATTAGGCCTTGTCATGCTGTCTCCTCAATCAGTATATCCGGGGATATCCGGCAAAGAGCCGGTTCCATCTTGGAATAATAGTCCCTCATCTTCTGTCTTGTAATCCCCTGTGCGCGGGTATACCTTGAATTTCTTTTTTACCACCGACTCTTTGAGTTGGCTATTTTTTATAATGCCGGCCAGTTTTTCCCTCATCTCTTCCGTTTCTTTACAGTACGAAATATTAACCGCCAGATTGCGGTATTCAAGGGGATCCGCTTCTATGTCAATAAGCCATTCTTTATTGTCTGGAGCAGAGTAGAAATATTTATATTTACCTTCCACCAGCATATATAATGCCTTGTCTTTATTCTGATACTGGCTAACGATAGGGCGCTCGGGTTCTTCTTCATATAGGTCGCAGCCATCGAAATCTTCAGGCAGCTCAATTCCCGCAAAATTCAATATAGTCGGGGCAAGGTCTACCAGCGAGACCGGTTCTGCAATCTTCTCTCCTTCTGGTTTTCCGGGACAGTGGACAATCAATGGCACTTTTACGGCAGGGTCCAAAAATCCCCTCTTACCATAACAATTGAAGTCTCCAAGCATTTCCCCGTGGTCTGATGTATATATTATGAGAGTATCTTCATATATACCCTCGTCTTTAAGTTTTTTAATAATTCTTCCGACATTGAAATCAATCAGCGATATACACCCATAGTAATGGGCCTTGATGATACGTTCCAGTTCTCTGTCGCGGCCTTTGCTTTTATACTTATATCTGTTCTGAACTCTGTTCCAGTATGTCTGCATGTCTTCAAACCCAACAGGCACGAACGGATAATTCATATCCGGCGAACGGTATAGTTTGTTCCATGGAACCGGCAGTTCAAACGGCGGATGTGGTTTAATGATACCGCACATTAGAAAAAACGGATTTTCCCTATTCCTATTTTCAATATATTCTATGCTTTCATCGGCACACCATGTGGTGTGATGGTGTTTTTCGGGAAGCTGGGACGGTTGCGGAATATAATACATTTCGCTTCTGATTCCATGCACATCCTTAACATGCCCATATCCATTTTTCTCCAGATAATCCTTGTAATCGTCCCTATCGGCACCGCTGACTTCCTCGCTTGTTATCCTTTTATCATATCCCCACATGGCCATATTCCCGCTAGTTATAAAATTGAAATGCATCTTACCGATTCCGCAGGTACTATACCCTGCGCCGGATAGTATTTCCATGATGCTTTCATGACCGTCCGGCATCATTCCGTTTTCTGAACATCCGGTGTTATGGCAATATTTCCCGGACAAAGCCGAAAACCTTGCAGGAACACAGACCGGACTTGGAGTATACGCCCTTGTGAATGCCGTAGAGTCCTCTGTCAATGCATCCAGCGAGGGCGTTTTTATCTTTTTATTCCCCAGGGAATGTATTGTGTCATACCGCTGCTGGTCAGTCATTATTAATAAAATATTCTTCATATCGACCACCCCTTTTTACATCCCAATTATACCACTTCTCACCAAGTGTACATTTGTCCCTAGGGATAAATGTTAAAAAAGTGAACGTTTGTCCCTAGGGACAAATGTGCGTTTTTTTTAAGGAGTTTGGTCGAAGGTGTCAGTAAATTCGATTTTTTCTGAATAATCAAAATATTCCTGCCATTCCTTCCAGGCTGTTATTTTGTAGCGTTTTATGGGATTGTCTGCCCTTTCCCCTAAGACTTTACTGTCTGTGAGTTCAATATAATACTTCGGTGCGGTTAATCTCACCGTTATATCCAGATTTTTTGCAAATTCAGTTTCTTTCTCGCTTATAGTTATGCTAAATATCACTTCTACCAATCCCTCATCCTCGAGAATCTGTCGCAGGAAGCCTCCGCTGTAGCTGTACCTCGCCCGGGGATATTCTTCCAAAAGCACATTAACCGCTGTCTCATAAAATGCAGCCTCCATCACCCTTGAAAGATATTCGGCTTTTGCAGATTCCGGAATTGTATAATTATAGCTGTTATAGATCATATCTTGAATATTATCAGGAAACAGGGTTTGTTCGTTATTGAGATAAAGGGCTTCTTCAATATAGCTGATTGCTTCAGATTCGGCATTATATAGAATGCTGTCCATTTCTAAGAGGAACTCTCCGGCTTCTTTTTCCAGTGCATAGTATTCCCCCGTCCAGTCAGCGGATTTATCAGTAAGCCTCATTGCAGCCATGGATGTCGTCAACGCCGCCAGTCCAAATACTATCAGCACAATCATCATCAATATTATCAATACAGATGAAGCGCCTTTATTATCAGTCAATGGCAAAAATCTTCTTATCATTCGCCATTCTCCCTATAGACATAGTGCTGTGCTGTAGAAAATTCCGCCAGCACTCTGTCTTCGCGGCCTGTGTCAATATATCCGGCAGTCACATTAATTTCATACAGTCCTGAAATTATCATTTCACCATCATCACCATGACCAAATTTGCCCACGGTATCCGGTGCCTTTTGGGTTTCAATAATCTCCATTTTTACCACATAAACAGGCGAATCTCCCTCCACCGGAGCAGCCCAGTCCTCGCCGAAATATTCGCGGATAATATATCCTGATTCGGTTTTTTCATAATCAGTTGAGGAAGCATTGAATATTCCCCGGCCTATGTCCGCCGGCGAGTCAGTCAATTTGCATGCTTCTATCGCATTCGCAGCTTTTAGAGCAGCAGTTTCCTTTAGCGCTGTTTTGGAACGAACTTCACCGGATGCAATAAAAAGTTGAATTATTATCCCGCAGGCTATACATAGGAATCCTATTGAAATGATAACTTCAACAAGTGTGAATCCTTTATTTGTATTAGCTCCTGCATTCATTCTTTTTATCATTTAGTTTCCTACAATCCCAATGATTTGCTCAAGGCTCTTCCGGGTTCCGTCTTCAATATAATATGCTGTAAATTTAAAATATCCATCCCCATAATCTATATCCAGCCCCTCTAAGCTGACAATTGACTCTCCGAATTCCGGGTCAGGTTCGGTCCCTGCCCAGGTGAAAATTTCCCGAAGTTCTCCGTCAGCGTAATAGATATATGTGACCATGCCTTCAAAATCGCCGGAATGCTTTAATTTTATTGTATCTGCATTATCAATTCCATTTTGCATGTAGTACACTACACCTTCGGAATTGTTTTGGCGTAGTCTCATTCCAAGATATGAAAGGGCTATCCTTGAATTTTCAAGCTGGCTGTTATTATCAATGATACGACCGTATGCCTTTTTCCCGGCATCCATGAGGACAACAGCAGAAATGCACAGACCCATTATGATCAGTATTACAAAGAAAACTTCTATTGATTTTTTTATCCTAAGACCCTTCATAAACCTGCCAATCTTCTAATTCGTTCTTACTTTCATGCGGCTGTATACAGATATTTCCGGCATGAAGTTTGAAGAAAATGCCTCATAATAGTAAAAGTAGTGTTCCTTATCAAGAATCAGACCATAGTTATCCTCAAGATAACCAAGGTCCGGCGGATAGCTTCCTTCTGCGGCATAGCACTGGATAGCATATTTTCTAATTGTGCTTTCAATGGAATCCGACCGTATGCGGCCTCCGCTTTTCCTAAAGGACGGCATCAGGAATATGACCGCGACAATTATGGCAAATACCATGAGCATGGACAAAATCTGGACCAGGATATTGATTTTACCGCCCTTTCGCTTCTCAAACATAAACTATCCTATCGCATTCATAATACCTGTTACAGGCAGTATCACGGAGATTAAAATAAACCCGACAAGCAGCGAAAGTATTATTATCAAAAGAGGTTCAAGCACCGTTGTAAGCCTTTCCATCTGTTCGTCGCCGGCTTTTTCCATTATATTCGCCGCCTTGTCAAGCATTACATCCATATGCCCCGTTTCATTGGCTACCGAAAATAATTTGACCAGTAATGTCGGGAACAACCTAAGTTCTTCAAACGCAATATCCGGCTTTATACCCTTCCCAAGCATCTCAATTACTGAATCAAGTTTATTCGCGATATATTTGTTATATGTTATTGACTTAAGCATCTCGACTGACAACGTTAAGTTTAATCCGCTTTTCAGCAGCATAGACAAGTTGCGGGAAAACCGGGAAGCTACATTCGCACTTTCGATTTTTCTCATTACGGGCATTTTCAGTTTCATATGGTCTGAAAAAACCCTGCCTTTTTCAGTCAGTTTAATTATGACGAATACAAGGATAATAACCGCAACTGCCAGCACAATCCAAAGAATATTGTCCTTAAGGAAAAACCCGAAGTTCATTATTCCTTTTGTTAATCCCGGCATTTCTCCTCCAAGCGAGGAAAGGATCTCATCAAACATCGGAAGCACATAAACCAAAAGAAGCACGATAACGGCCAGCATAAGAATACCGAGAATCAATGGATAAACAACAGCTGACCTGAGCCTCTGCTTTGTTTCGCTGTCTTTGTCCATTGAGTCCGCAACCCGTTCAAGCATAGTCGGCAAGTTCCCGCTTCTTTCGCCTATTCCGGCCATTTCTATGAATAACGAGCCCAGTTTGTCTTCATAACCCTTTACCGAATCATAAAAAGAAATCCCTTTGTTGAGATTCTCAATTATTTCCCCGCTTATTCTTTTTATCTGCCTATTATCACTTTTTTCGCTGATAATCGACAACCCTTCCTGAAGCGAAACATCTGAATCCGCAACAAGGGCGAGTTGTCTGCTGAACAATGAAATATCTTCGCCGGGTACCGACTGTTTTCCTCTGCTCATAGCTTCACCTTCTGTATTATATTTTTTCCATGGACATATAACGGTTGAACAGCTGCATGTCCTGCGCCTTTAAGTGCGCTTCTTTTTCCTCTATAATGCCGTCCCTGCATAATTTAGCAAGATTTCTTTCAAGGGACCTCATACCGTCGCTGAATCCCGACTGAATAAGGTTGTTTATCTGGTAATACTTGCTTTCCCTTATTAAGTTTCGTACGGCCGGAGTTGCAACCATTACTTCAGAAGCAGCTACAATTCCTTTTCCATTTTTCCTGGGAAGAAGCTGCTGGGAAACAACTCCCTCGAGAACAGTTGCAAGCTGGCTGCGGATTTGGTTTTGCTGGTTCGTCGGGAATGAATCAATAATCCTATCAATTGATTTTACCGCCCCGATAGTATGAAGGGTGGAGAGAACAAGATGCCCGGTTTCAGCTGCGGACAGGGCGATAGAAACCGTTTCCATATCCCTCATTTCACCGACCATGATTACATCCGGATCCTCACGCAGAGCTGATTTCAGTGCAGATGCAAAGCTATATGCATCTTCGCCTATTTCTCTTTGGGTTATCATGCTTTTTTTATGTTTATGAAGATATTCTAGCGGATCTTCGATGGTTATGACATGGTAGTGATATTTATCATTTATGATATCCACAAGACTTGCCAGTGTAGTTGATTTCCCGCTTCCGGTGGCACCGGCCACAAGGATAAGACCTTTGGATTTATCTGTAAATCCCTTAATAACATCCGGGAGACCAAGTGTCTCGAATTTTGGTATTTCCAGCGGGAGCGCTCGGACAGCCATCGCATATGTGCCTCTTTGCTTATATATATTGCACCTGAACCTACCTAGTTTAGGAATCGAATATGAAAAGTCCAGAACTTTGTTTTCAACCAGCTGTGTGCGCTTTGATTCATCCAGATAGTGGTCAATGATTTTATTTATATCACCGGGTTTCAACTCATCTGTGCCTTCAACAGGCGTAAGTTTGGAGTTTATTCTAACCAATGGTTTACTTCCTGCACAAAGATGAAGGTCAGTCGCTCCATATATCATCGTCTTTTTTAACAGATCATTTATACTGCCTGAATTTATGTTCATTTCAACCCCCAAAGAGTTTTATCTGATGTGCCTATTACTTGGTTAATTTTACCATACAAGATTTTTACTGTCTATTAGACAACACACCGGAACGATAGCCGAGGGGTGATATTCCAAAACTGGAACGATAGCCGAGGGGTGATATTCCAAAACTGGAACGATAGCCGAGGGGTGATATTCCACGATTTATTTCAATCGGTTTCCTAACTGAGAAATGTCAGACATTTGGAGCAAATTAAATCATCAGAAGGCGCGTTTACCGAGCCAACGCTTAACCCACGATTTAACCCCCAGGTCCTTCTTAGTAAGTATTACAGTATTTTCACACTTGGCGGCAATTCTTTCGGACACCTTTCCAAGCAGCAGCTGCTGCCAGAAACCTTCCTCAGTAGCTCCTAGGATTACAATATCATGCTTGTGGGCTTCATATACAATTTCATCAACTATGTCGTCACCATTGACAATTTTAAGCCTTGCTTCATTTTCACTGAATTGGTTTATGATTGTCCTAAGTCTCCTGCGGATTCTTTCGTATGACTCGTTTTTACGCTTCACAGTGAAAACCGTAACTTTTGCATCAGTTCCTTTAATCAGATTCTTGGCAATTTCAGTTGCCATGATGCTGTGAAACCCTGCATTGGATGGAATTAATATACTCTTAATTTCTCTGTCAGGAGTTTCATCCCTGCCGGGTTTAATTACCATAAGGTCGCAGGTAAGGCGTTCGATAACTTTATCCATTTTGCGCCCGAGTTCAAACCCTCTTCCTTTGCTATAGCCTTTCCACCCGAGAATAACAAGGTCTGTGCGTTTTTCCTTGGTAGCGCTAATAATACCTCTGGTGATATGGTGGCTATACCTTACTACACTGCTTATAGTCCTGTTCGTATTTATTTTACTTCGCAGCTCATTTAGCATCTGCCGCTTTTCAATACCAAACTTGCTCCCTGCCCTTAACTGTATCTGATCAGGAACTTCAACAACACTCATGAACACCATTTCTCCGTCTTTAGCGTCTGCAATCCTGGATGCATAGTTTCCAATGAGTTCAGCATTATTTGGATTGCCAACCGGCACCATAATCTGGAACTTATCTGATATAGCTCTTCTCTCTTTAAAGATTGGCATGGGCTCTTCTTCTTTTATCCTGTTCTTGGAATAAGTAAAGTAGATTATAACTCCAGAAACTATCCAAAGCCCCGTGGCGATCCATGCTGTGGCACTCATATTAAAAAGCCAGATGGAAAGCACAAGCTGGGCTACCAGGGCAACTATTGGAATAACAGGGAAAAACGGCATCATAAAGCCATATTCCAACTCATCTCCCATTTCACGCCTTATCTTAATAACCGATACGTTTATTAAAAGGAATATCAGCAGGAACATAATGTCCGCGCTTGCTGCAACATCCTCAACCGGGAGTGCTGCCGCAACGAAAATTATTATTATTGAGGACATGAATAATGCAAACGCCGGAACTCTGCGTTTTTGAGATATCCCCGCCATTTTTTTAGGAAGAGCTCCGTCCCTGCCCATTGCAAACGATACCCTTGCCGAAGAATATATTGTTGCATTAAGCGCTGATGTGCTTGAAAATATGGCAGCAAGGGTAACGAGTATCCCCCCGAACGGGAATAGGTTCTTTATGGCATCCGCAAATCCGGTTGCACCCCTTGCGCTGAACCATTCCATTATTGTACTTCCTTCTGGTTTTGCACCTACAACAGCTGCGAACGCTACTAAAAGATATGTCGTAACAACTATTATTACTGCATACAGAATCGCCTTTGGAATATTCTTTTTGGGATTTATCGCCTCTTCACCGGCGTGTCCTATAACCTCAAAGCCCTCAAATCCTACGTAAGTGAAACCCATGGTTACTAATATTTTGCTCCATCCGGAACCAATGAACGGTTCGAAATTTACAAGCCTGGAGGGATCTTTCAATGCAACGGCAACACCGATTATGCCGATTATCCCAAGTGTTACTGTCTGACCAAGAGCAATCATAGAAGCTGAATTGCCTGTTTCTGAAACACCCCTGAAATTTACCAGAATAAACATCAGGGCTATGGCAACTGCTAAAATCTTCTCATAGAGGCCAAGATGCGTATCAAGAAACGAGAATAACTCCCAGCTCTTTAAAAGATGGATGGTATAGGTGGAAAAAGTAATTGCATATAAGCTGCCGGCAACAGCCAGTGCAAACCAATTCATCCAACCCGAGATAAATCCGATTACTCCACCGAAGGATTGTTTAATATATGTATAGGCCCCGCCCGCCGCGGGTAGTGCAGATGAAAGTTCTGCGAATGACATGGCTGAACATATTGCTATCAGCCCGTTCAAAGCGAATGTTATGAGTATTCCCCCGGCTCCTGATATTCCTATTGAAATACCTGTTGCCACGAATACACCCGCCCCAATCATCATTCCCGCACCCATCATTGTCAGTTGGAAAAGGGAAAGTTCCCTTGATAATTCAGGCTGGACTTCATGCTTGTGTTTTTGCTTAACTTCGTTTTCCGTCTTTGCCATTAAAGTCTACTGCTATAAATCCAGAGCTTTTTCAATGTCCCTGGAATCAGTAATCCCCGTTTCGTCGATTTTTTTGATTATATTATTTGCTTTTATTGTGAAAGCCCATATCAGTATATAAGCTACCCCAATTACTGACAGGCCGATTATCAATGTGATATCCATATATGGTCCTTTCAAAATGATTTTCACACTTTATTGATTATACTCTTATTTCAAATTTATGCAAAAACCTACCCTTGGGATTTGATAAAGAATTATGGAATCCGGGTAAATTCAGCTTTCCCGTTTAAGCCGGACGCTTTAATACGATAGCCGTTTGCATGTATAGTCAAATCAAATTTCCCCAGACGGTCAAGTTCGTTAGGACTAGCCTCAAAGCTGTCCCATCCTGGTTCAGACGGCGATATTCCCATTATGTCTTCCACAAGAAGCGGTATGGGAGCACTTGCCCACGGGTGACAAAGGCTTGTATTCCACTTGTACTCTTTATCCCACACTTCAAAGCATGTTGTAGCTCCCTGTTTAAGCATGGTTCCCCATGAAAACCTGTCATCTGACAAAATCAGGTCCATGGCAAGGTCTTTCCTGTCGTTCCTGCATAAAGCCTTTAATAGAAAATATGCGATATATACACCACAGTTCAACCCTTTTTCTTCGACCATTTTTATTATTTCAGGTATGCTCTCTTCCGGGGCAACCCCAAAGTACAACGGCAGGATATTCGAATGAAGCGCCGTATGACTGCTTTCAATCGTATCGGTAAATAGTCTCTGTCCGGGATCATAAAATGCATCAGTATACGCTTTTATCATTGCGGGAAGTCGATCTTCATATTCCATACCCAGTATTTCATAAATCTCGTTCATCCCCTGCTGTCCGCATATATAGAATATATTAGCGACATTATGCGTCCCGTATGTCTCGCCTCTTGCCAGGTCATAGTCATATCCGTCTGAAAAATCATATGGATTCCTCGGCCAGTCAACCAGGCTCATGTCCATTAAGTCATCGTACAGTAAACCGTTTTTATCGTATTGCCTGTAATAATCCATCATAATCTCGCAATAGGGCAGCATTTCTTTCAGAAATTCTTTATTCCCGCTGTGCTTATAATAGAAAAGCAGGTTAAGCGGATACTGGAATGAATAATCTATAAGAGAATGAATATAGTGATTCAATGTGGTTGTTTGTATTGACGGGGTATAGTAGGTTGAAATCCCAAATCCTCTTAAGGCCCTTTCCATTATTGATAGATCACCGGTCAAATAAAAATGGCTTTGCCCTGTTATAGTCATATCACCTAGATATAAACCTTTTTCGCGCGTAGGACAGTCCAAATAACCTTCCTGCGTGCCGGTACGGACACCGTTTTTGCATATGTTCCATATTCCATTCAACCGCTCATTGTCCGATTGAAAATGTGTGCTTTCATAGTCAAACGGATAGTTTCTTGCATTCATTTTTACTTTGTGAATTCTGGTTCCTTCAGGAATGATAATCTCAATATATCGAAAAGCCATATAATCATAAAACTCAGAGAATTCTTTGGAATCTCCGGATAATGTAAATGTCTGGCGATAATAGCAGTTACAGCGCATATCGAATCTAGCCCTTCCATTCTCATCAAGTTCTTCCGCACACAGCACTTCAATAACATCGCCTTTACGTCCGGATGCTTCTATATAAGGCACCCCTGTATATTCACAACCAAGATCATAGAGTATAGCATTATCAGCGGTTTTTTTCTCACTGACAGGATGAACTGAATAGAACTGCAGCCGTTTTGACACTTGCTTAGCAAATTCGTGATCATTATTCTCTTTAACAGTTGCATTTTCCCATGATGAGTCACTAAATTCCGGGCAAGCCCAGTTATATTCCCAAAGATTTGCATCAAAATGCTCCAGATATTGGGTTCTGTATGCAATTATATCGCCGCGGCCATATGCATTAGTCATATTGCACTTTATATTTCCATCCGTATAAGCAATTATATGTCCCGCGGATTCAATTTCTGCAATGAATCCTGTCCTGAAATCCCCGCCTGGGGAAATACGATTCAACTCGCCCTGATAATAGAGGTGTGCGCCTATGACATTTTTGCCCTCAATTATATATTTTGATATGTCAATTTCAAGATACCCGAAGCAGAAATGATAGGACGCAGCCGGGCCCATATCGACAAATGTGCCGTTCACATAGATTTTAGCAATATCATCAGCCGCATACCTTAGCAATGCTTGGGTATCCGGATTCTCAAAATCCATCCTAAATAATGTATGCCTGTTTCTGAATTCGTCAGGATGCTCAGGATTTTCTTGGTTAAGTCTTCCCTTTTTCCTTATGTCCAGCGGTTTTTTGTTCTTATATAATTTATTCACTACCCATTTGGCTTTTTTAAACGACATCCCGCACCCCCAAATCAATATAACCCATAATACCACCATTCAGATAAGTGCCCAAGGCATATTTAGGATATGCTATAATTCGCTTATGGAACTTTGGGGTGGTTTTAAAAAGGAAATTGATAAAGAAACCGGCAGGGAATTGACACGTATAACAGACGGTGCTGCTTTTTGTTATCCCATGTATTACTTTATCCCATCTATAACCAATGATGGGCGGTTCATGGTATATCACCGGATGGATTCAAAAGAACTGCAAATTTATTCTATTGAGCTCCTTACCGGGAAAACAATTAAGCTTACAAAAGCTGATTATACTGATACCCAATGGAAACCGTGGTGTTCAAAAACACCTCCCGGTGTCCTAGATCACCGTAGTGTGCTTGATTCTAAAAATAACAGGCTAATCTATTTTAACGGCAACAATGTAATGATTACACCGGTAGATAGATATTTGCCGGAAAAATTATTTGAAATTCCAGACGATAGAATACCGATTGGTCAAAACTGTATCACTCCCGACGGTAAATGGTTTGTATATATACATCATGACAGGAAATCATATAAGGAAATCGCAAAATCCCGTGACTGGAATATATATTATCCCGCCCGGTCAACCTCATATGAAACTATCGTAGAGGCTTACAATCCTAAAACCGGTCAAAAAAAGGAAGTTCTTAGGATAAACAGCCCGGTTCATCACATTTTCCCTTACGGCAATGAACATTTCGTTATTAATCATCCACCGAATGAAAGCGGCATGATTTTTACTCATATTGACGGCGGGTGGTACACAAACCTGAGAACCAAAGACTCCCAAGGACGCATGCCTTGCCATAATGTATCTACAACTCGAGGAATTGCTTACGAGGCTTATCAAGGCCACAGTGATGTAGTAGCCGGCTTAACCAATCCTTTCACCCATGAAAGGAAAGAATATCATCTTCCGGATTCACTCGGATATGTGCATACCGGGCATGACCCTGAGGGACGGTTATTTTTCTATGAAAACATGAATTATGATGAATCCGGAACCCACTGCCACAATATGTATTACCTCGAAAGCCTTTACAGTGACAATCCCATTTTTAAATTATTACTTGGACACAGGGATTCATTCATAGAAAAGGCTCAAAAAGCACATTTTCATCCGCGTATGACGCCGGATAGAAAGCACATTATTTTCACCGGAGGATGTCCGGAGACTAAGACGAACCATATATATTTACTTGACATAAGCGATTTAGTTGAAACTCTTGGCTTTGTTTTTCCAAAATAAAGAATTTTCAGTCTCTTAAATCGTACCATTCTTTTATAAGTTTTATTTCCTGAAGTGCACAATACGAATAAAATCTACGCATAAACCTATACTGTCTTATAGGAAACACCGGCAGCAGGCAAGCTTTGTATCCAAGTGTTAGAAATTTCCAGGGTCGCATAATAGAATATACGGGATTCCTAAGATTTTTTATTACTTTGGTAAAGATTGATTTACTGAAAAGCGCTTCCCTTATTTCACGACCGGTTCTGTTGATTATATACTCAGTAAAAAAATTTTTATTTTCATCGCGGACAGATGGATCCATAGAATTAAAAGCAGACATAATCTCATAGTCCATTAGAGGGAGCCGCCATTCGCACCCATTTATCTCAAACTGCCTGTGTGAATTTATCAAGTGTTTGCTCCTGCACATCCCGTAGCCTGCATTTTCATATGCAGTTTCCGCATCTAATCTTGAATATGATTCTTTATGCCCTATATACCCGGAAAGTCTTTCAGAATAGTGTTTTTTTCGTTTTCCCCTCAGGGAATATAATTTCCCGTAATATTTCCAGTATGTCTCAACCAGTTCCTCTTTAGTATATTCCCTGTCCTCTTCAAAATGACTTTTTGCCATAACGCCTACATGACCGGTAAAAAATACTGAGTCGTCCGGCACGATTTTTTCTTTAAGTAACCTGCGGATTATAAAGTGACTTTCCATATGTGCAATAGCACTTAAATTGTGTGATTTTTTAATGAAAGTTAAAGTGTACTCATCTTTATATGCCTTTTTCCAAAGATTTCTATCATATGGGATAAATACATACTTATAGCCCATTAATCCGGCTACTTTCTCTGCTACTTCTGTGTCCGGACTTTTTGTCACTCCGTATGTATAGCAAATTACATTGTTATAACCTGCAGATTTAAGCATCATCAGGCATGCCCTCGAATCAACACCGCCACTTAATGAGACGGCTGCAGTCCTTCCTTTAAGTGATGCTACGAGCCTAACAGATGCATCTTCAAATACTGAATCAAGTTTCTTTTCTGCCGTGCTTTTATCTTTTATGGAGTATTTTGCATTATATATTGTCATATATTTACCGATTTCCGGTGTTTCCTTCCCTTTTTCCAAATAAATATAATGCATAGCTGATATTTGATTGATTCCGTTAACAAGGGTGTCGTTATACATAACACACTCAAAATGAAGGTAGTCAATAAGCGCAGTGTGATTAATTTTCTTAAATCCGGTGACATTTATAATCTCAGTTGCCTCATCCCTTATGTATAGCGCCCCATTTTTTTCTGCAAAATAGAGAGGAAAGCTTCTCATCATGTCACTGATTGCGATTAAATTCCCATCAATTTCCGCTACAATTGAAAAACAGCCGTTAACTTGATTAAGCAATTTGAAAAATTCATTTTTACTATTTATATCTGAAAAGTATGCAAGAACTTCCTCATTATCTGAATACTTGCCGTTTATATAGCAATATCCTTTCAAATGGATTCCATGGCTCTCACTCCATTGAAATCCGTCATTATTTGTAAGTTTCAGATTATAATTCATATCACTCTCAATTTATTTATCATAAAATTCGCTGCAGAGTTCCTCCGCCGCTTTTTCCAACACCGCGGGCTTTTCATTACTGAGATAAGTGAGAACAGTATATTTTGAAGACATTGTATGTCCCTTTAAGATACTTTCCCTAAAAAGACTTCTGCTTATTCCGGCTTCCTGGGGCGTTGTCATACAGCCGGCTTTAATTAGGATAGTTATAATATCATTTGAATCAAGGGCATCAACTTCAACTGGCAGCTCATCATGCATCATATCGAACAATCTACAGATAACAACAGTGCCAATGCCGACCGAGTTGCCATGCAGTTCATGCTCTTTTCCGTGCTTTATGCAGTCCACATCCCAGTAATGCACAATATGATGCTCAGCTCCGGATGCCGGGCGTGTATTTTGATATAGTCCCATTGCCATTCCCGCCAGAACAAGCCCTTCCATTATATTTATAATAGCATCATCATTCCTGCTTCTAAGTGAATCTGCACCCGCCTTGCATTTATCTACGACTTTTTCAACCAGTTCTGCTATTTCGGGGCAGTAGTGTTCACCCTTATAATCCCTGCCGAACTTCCATTCCCTCAGCGCATTGTATTTGCCTATAACATCGCCTAATCCGGCGGTCAGCATATTATACGGAGCATTTTTTAATATTGTCAGGGGGCCAAAAATCGCCCTTGGATACTGTCCCTGAATACTTTTCTTTATGTTGCTTAATATTAGAGAAGAAGTTACAGATGCATATCCATCCATTGAAGGTGCTGTAGCAACAACCATATACTCCGCCCCCATCTTATAACTTATCTGTCGGGTTATATCATTGATGACCCCCGAACCAACAGCAATAAAAAATTCACTTTCTGGCTTCATACTGACTAATGTTTCCCCTATGCATGCATCATTCGGGGCTACATTCAAACCATTTTTGCCCTTTATAATATGTACAAAGCAACTAATCCCTTCTGCTTTTAATAATTTAGAAAAATCTTTACCGGCAATTCTGTAGGTATTTTCATCACATATGACAGTAACCGGATCTTTCCCAAGTTTTTTTACATAAACGGCTGCATTTTCCATCGCTTCATATGATATGTCAACCGTTTCAATATCCACCGCATGAATTCTTCCACAGGAACATTCGTAGGAGATTCCTGCTAGTTCATTGATTGTCATTTCTGAAAGTTTCATTAATTCCCTCCGTATATATACTACTACACCCACCCCGTTTTTCAACCATAACCCAAATTATCCCTAAGATGATTTGGAATATCACCCCTCCTCTATCATTCCGCTTTTGGAATATCACCCCTCCTCTATCATTCCACTTTTGTTCTAAATACATTAAGAAAAACCACTGGACTGATTGGTATCAGATCCAGTGGTTATTTTAAAATATGTCAGACGTTAAAAGTAAATTACTTCATCAGGAGATGCCCATGGCTTCCAGGAGCCTGTAAATCATCGCCGACGCATGCGCCCTGGTTGCGTTTCCGTTAGGTGCAAACGAAGTCGTTGACATTCCGTTGATTATTCCAAGCACATATGCAGCTCTAATATAATTCTTGTCTTCTATGCTGAGTGTTCCTATGTCCATGAATTGATCATCAGATTCTGCTGCAATGGCAGCTGCATCTTCTCCTGTAAAGTAAATATATGCTTTGACAACAGCCCTTGCCATATCAAGACGTTTCATAGGTTTGTCGGGATTGAAGTATGATCCGCTTATAATATCGGCCGCTTCCATAGCAGTAACATATGGATAATACCAGGCGTTCATATCAACATCGGCATATCCGCTCAATGTAGCATTAGTTTCAAGTGCCACTGCCGTGCAAACAAGCTTAGTGAACTGGGCATTGGTAACCAGTCCACCAGACTGGAAAGTTCCATCTCCCATGCCGTCAATTATTCCAAGAGCAGTTAATGGATATACATATTCAGCTGACCAGTGGTCGTCACTGAAATCATCAAAAGCCATTCCTTCAAGAACAAATTGATATGTTCCTGTAGCACCTACTTCACAGACAAGCATGCCGCCTACTTCTGATGCGGGAAGCATTGCTCTTCCTGTATCAATATAGTCGTGGACAAGTTCTATGTCGGCGAATGAATATAGGTTGTTTGGCTGAGGTACGGAAAGGGTAAACCAGTTCAAGTTAGTGTCTGCATGGATACCCTGGACAGGCGTATAATATTTCACATACAGGTCTTCAAGAGTCTTACCGTTTTCAAGAACAATGTATGGATCCGGCTCGCTGGTATTCCATAATACGAATGCTTCGTTGGGAACCGAAATGCTGCAGTCTTCAAACATGATGTCCAAGTTAAGCCCTGCATCAACTATCATGTCAACTGCTTCTTTCTCAACCAGCAGATAAAATTCTCCCAGCTGCTTGTCTGAGAAATCAATCAGTTTTTTCTGGCTTGCTTTGTAAAAATCGACAAGGGTTTCATCAACTGTCAGGTCAAGATTCCCATGTGTTGTGTAAATTGCATCTTCTAGGGCATCATCTAGGTCAATATCACTCTGAATAACACTTTTGGTTATAACAAGAGGAATTTCATATGTCAAACCGAGTCCGGGCCATGTGATAGACATATCATATGTTCCGGTTGCCAATGGCAGCGGTGTATAAGCCTCAACTTGTTTTGAACTGTTAAATGTGATGTCCTTTATATCAATGTATCTTCCTTTTCCCCTGATGATGATTGAAATATCTTCATTAAAATCTAGATTAATTGTATTCAATGTAAAGGCTTTTGCCGATGTCCTGGCAATGGTAGCAGGTTCCATCCAGATTTCATTGTCCATGATATAGAGGGTTTCGCTATAATAATTGCCCTGGTAATTAAACCTTACATCAACCTGAGTTTTGCCAGCGAACAGCAAACGTTCCGGATATACCCTGTAAATTTCATCATTCAGCTGTGAGGAATCAACCGTTTCTCCATCAAAAGTAAATTCTCCATACATACCTTCGATGGGATCAATAAATTCAACAGTCAGTCCCAAATCTGTTAATTCGTCCGTTGTGATTGGGTTTGACCTGAATTCCATGTGGCCTTCCCTAACCTCAATGCAGTGTGCAAATAATATACTCTTGGCTGCTCCAATTTCCTGTGGGATTACCAGCTTCAGGCCATAATTAAATATCGGAGCGTGGAACATCTTTATGTCAAACTCAAAAGTGAAATCATCAATTATTTCAAGGTTATATATAGTTTCTACAGTCGTATACATAATATCGACTTCAACTCCGGTTTGAGTGAATTCTGTGTTTTCACAAACAATCCTGACTCTTTCACCGTACTCATATACCTGATTGTCAATCTGTGGTGCAGTTACTGATATTATGGCTGGCTCTTCAACAGCAGCATATGCGACTGGAATCAATGCAAAAATAAGAGACAGCGACACGATTACGCCAATAATTTTCTTCATGATAATTTCCACCCTTTCGGTATTGTGATTTCATTTTACCACTATATAAGTTTAATTTCTACATTTTGTAAATTCTGTATGTTACAGTTTTGTTAATCGAGAAATGACTTTAATCTATCTGTAATCATGGATAAAACAACCTGGTTATAGCCGCCTTCGGGGATTATTACATCAGCATATTTCCTGCTCGGTTCCACAAATTGCTCGTGCATCGGCTTAACTGTGTTCACATATTGGTCAAGGACGGAATTCAAACTTCTGCCGCGCTCATTAACATCCCTCTTAATCCTTCTGGAGAGCCTGATGTCTGAATCTGTATCAACATAAACCTTGATATCCATTACATTCCTTAACTCTGGATTCTCAAAAAGCAGTACGCCTTCAATAATAATAACCTTCGCCGGTTTCACTTCAATTGTTTCTTCCATCCTAGTGTGTGTGACAAATGAATACACAGGCCTTCTGACTGTCCTGCCTTCCCTCAGTTCATTGACATGCTCAATTAAAAGGTCAGTTTCAAGAGACTCAGGATGGTCATAATTCAATACACATCTTTCATCATACGGCATATCGGCGTTCTTATTGTAATAAAAATCGTGGCACAGAAGTACAGCATCCTTCTCAAGGGCGTCTTTTATACCCTTTGCCAAGGTTGTTTTCCCCGAACCTGTTCCTCCTGCTATTCCGAGTACAATCCGTTGTTCCATGCGGTTATTTTAACATATTTTCTACAATTTTTTAATGTTTTGAAATAAAAACTGTTGTTTACCACCCCGTACCCTTTACAATGGCATCCGTGTAAATTATCATTGATATATATAGTTATAAGGAGACCAAATGGCCTATAAAATAGCCGCCGCAATTGACATCGGCAGCAGTGCTGTGCGGATGGAAATATCAGAAAAACGCAAGTCTGAAGTGAAATGCCTTGAATTTCTCCAGTCTCCCCTGTACCTCGGCCATGACACTTTTACACTAAACAAAATCTCTTTTGAGAAGATAGAGCGTTTATGCGCAATACTTAATTCTTACCTCCAAACTGCCGGGCAGTATGGCGTGGAAAATATTGAGACCGTCGCAACAACGGCATTCAGGGAGGCTGAAAACAAGGAATATGTCCTTGATTTGGTTAAATTGAAAACAGGTCTAAATGTTCGAATTCTTGAAGATCCTGAAGAAAAAACCATCATTTACCGTGAAATGCTGCGACGCGATGAAGGAGCCTGGAAAAATGCTGTAATTTCTTATGTCGGCACAGGCAGCCTGGGAATAGCCATCATGGAAAAAGGCCTTATAAGGTTCACGCAGAATATCAGAATCGGTTCCCTAAAGCTCAGTGAAATACTTGAACCGGTTGAAGGTTATACAAAGAAATTCCACATGATAATAGAACAATATATAAGTACCTACATCGATGTATTGAAAAACCTTCTGTCTATTGACAGGAAAACTGATTTTGTAGCTTCAGGAAAGGAAATAGACCTGATAGCCGGTTTGATGGATATCGAAATAGTAGATAATTTCTTCAGTATTTCAAAAAAAACTTACGAGGAATTTTATGATTCCATCAAGACACTGACCCCATTGCAGATTATGGATTTATACGACCTTCCCCAGGATCGCGCTGAAATCCTGCTTCCCTCTGCCGCTTTGTTTAAAATTCTGATGGATTTCTCGAAATCAGATATCCTCACCGGTTGTAATATAAATATGTGCGATGCACTTGTATATAAAGAGCTTTACCCAAACAAGTTTGACAAAGTAAATGCACGTTTTGAGAAAAGCATTATTAATTCTGCTATTTTTACGGCAAGGCGCTTCCGATACGATCGCCAGCATATTGCCGCTGTATTTGATTATTCTACTGTTCTTTTTGACTCAATAAGGGAACTACACGGACTGAGTGACAGGGAAAAACTGCTTCTTCAGTTGGCCTGCATACTTCATGACTGCGGAAAATTCGTAAACCTTAAGGAACATTATGAACACTCGTACGACCTAATAAGAAGACTTTCACTTCCGGGGCTGAATTCCAGGGAATTGAATATTATTGCCAATGTATCTAAATATCACAGCGACTTAACCCCTTTGCCCGAACATGAAAATTACGCTGCCCTAGATTCCAGGGACAGGGTTTTAGTTGCCAAGCTATCCGCTATCATCCGGCTTGGAGACTCCCTTGATAAAAGCCATCTGCAGAAGTTCAGGGAAATCGATGCGCAATATAATAACTACGAGTTAATCGTAACAGCCCGGGCCGGCGGCGAAGCGACTCTCGAGGAATGGGCATTCAGCCAGAAAGCCGATTTCTTTAATGATGTTTTCGGAATTAAGGCGAGTCTTGTAATTGAAAGGACTATATAAATGAACCTAGGCAAGCCTTCACATTATACAAATAGAGAATTAAGCTGGCTTGATTTCAATTCAAGGGTCCTCGGCGAAGCACTCGATGAATCCGTTCCGCTTTTAGAACGTATAAAATTCCTATCAATAGTTTCTTCAAACCTAGATGAATTTTTCATGGTACGCATTGCCGGATTAAAAGAACAACTGCAGGCAGGATATCTGCGGCCTGACGCCGCAGGTCTGACGCCAGGACAGCAGTTAAAGGCAGCATCCGCAAGGATACATGAAATGGTATCGGCCCAATACCGCTGCTTCAACAAGGCACTGAGGCCATCCCTTCACGACCGTGGAATAACCTTCATTACATATGAGAAACTCAGCGAGCGGCAATCGGAATATGTAAAAGATTATTTTGACGATATTATTTTTCCTGTGTTGACTCCCATGGCTATCGATGCGGGCAGACCGTTTCCTTTTATAGCCAATAAGACTGTCAATATCGCTTTTCGACTTCAAAAAGAAGGAGTTGAGAATTTTGCAATTGTGAGGATTCCCTCCGTTATCCCCCGGATAATCAAGGTTCCCGCAGGGCTTAATGATGAAAGTTATTTATTTATTGAAGATATCATAATTAAAAACGCAACCCAGCTTTTCCACGGTTATGAGGTACTGAGTTCAACAAATTTCAGGGTAACCCGGGATGCTGATCTATCAATTGATGAAGATGATGCCGTTGATTTGCTTTCCGAAATCGAACAGCAGGTCAGGCAGCGGCAGTGGGGCCTTCCCGTAAGACTTGAAATTGAACGCGGGCAGGATCTTCGAACAAGGAATTTCCTGACTTCAACCCTCGGGCTGCGGCCGGAAGATATATACCTCACCGACGGCTATCTTGATTTATCGTGTCTTCTGAGTTTTTCCGGTCTGCCGGAAAATTTCCCCGACTTGATTTATCCTGAGTACCCTCCCTCAACTCCTGAAGAAGTCAATTCCGGGAGTATGTTTGACCTCATTGCAAAGAAAGACTTCCTTATACACCATCCATACCAATCGTTTGATGCTATTATGAAATTCCTTAACGAGGCCGCCGACGACCCGGATGTCCTCGCAATTAAACAGGCGTTGTACAGGGTCAGCGGTAATTCGCCGGTCGTACAGGCACTAATTCGAGCCGCTCAAAACGGAAAGCAGGTCACCGTGCTTGTAGAATTAAAAGCACGGTTTGATGAAGAAAACAATATTTCATGGGCAAGGCTGCTTGAGCATGCCGGCTGTCATGTTGTGTATGGAAAAGTAGGAGTAAAGATCCACTCTAAAATTCTTCTTGTTATAAGACGTGAGAAAAGCGGCATCAAACGGTATATACATTTAGGCACCGGCAACTATAACGACAAAACGGCCCGTCTTTACACTGACTTCGGATTTTTCACTTCACGTGAAAGCTTTGCAGTTGATTTATCCTCTCTGTTTAATACATTGACCGGCTATACCGTCATTCCCGATATGAAGAAATTAGTTGTCGCACCCGACAGCCTTAGGACTTTCTTTGAAAAGGCAATTCGCAATGAAATTAAAAACGCCAAAAAGGGCAACCCTGCAAGGATAATTGCTAAAATGAACAGCCTGTCAGATCCTGCCATAATAAAGCTAATGTATGAAGCCTCCTGCGCAGGAGTTGAAATACATCTTATTATACGGGGCATATGCTGCCTGAAACCAGGGATTAAAAATGTCAGCGCAAACATACGGGTTAAAAGCATTATCGGACGTTATCTTGAGCACAGCCGGATATTCTGTTTTGAAAACGGCGGCAACACATTAATGTATCTGGGCAGCGCCGATATGATGACAAGGAACCTTGACAGGCGCGTTGAGGCGGTATTCCCGATTGAAGATGAAAAAATAAAAGAACGTATCATTGATACGCTTGATATCCTCTGGCACGAAACGGATAAAAGCCGCTGGCTGAAATCCGACGGCCGCTATACCCGCCCAGAAAAAACCGGCCAGGAAGCCCATGTCCTTCTTCACGAATTTGTAAAATCTCTCTAACTAAATGGAATATCACCCCTCCTCTTCCGTTCCACTTTTGGAATATTACCCCTCCTCTATCGTTCCACTTTTGGAATGTTACCCCTCCTCTATCATTCCAAAATAAGTTAGGATTTATAGAAGTGGTTGAATATTTTTAGACGCCTGTTTATTGAGTTGTGGAGTTTCTTTGTTTCGCGGGTACCGGGTTCAAGCCAGAGATTGGCAATATTCATTTTGCCATTAATAGGGTCTTTCTTTAACTCTATCCGCCCGGCAAGTCTCCCGCTGTATAGCAAAGGAATCACATAGTAACCGAATTTTCTGTCTTTTGTGGGTGTATAGATTTCCCATTTGTAGTCAAAACCGAACAGTTCTTTTATCAGCCTCCTGTCCCACATCATATTATCAAGGGGAGCGATGAACTCTGTTCTTCGCGATTTATTTTCAGTATGAATTATTTCATTAAGCAGTATTTCATCTTCGGCCGGGGCATATAAGGGGAAATTTATTCCATCAACTGCGATTTCCTTGATTACAGCATCAGACAGCAGTTGCGAAAAGGCGGCATTTCTCTGCTTAGTCTTAAATCCGCTGATTCCCAGCCATGCGTCGCTGGCTCTGTTCCATAATAAACCTATGGAATTTATTCTGCGAAGCAAATGCCATGTATACCTGCTTTCCGGCGAGTCATTTGGATTAGGCATGCCCAGAATATGGGTGGGTATGTGCTTTCTTGCTAAATCATAATATTTCCTTGTGTTCTTCTTATGATGAATGACAAGGTCGCCCCTGTAATAAAGTGTATCTAGGGCTGCCCTCGACAATGTAGTGGGTGCCCAGTACCAGTTTACCTTTTCATTATATTGGATATCTGCAGAACAAACCGGTCCATTCTTTTCAATGTGATTTAAAATGTCCGCGGCAATGCGGTCTATTTCATCTTTGCCCCTGCCGCTGTTTTGATGATGTTCTCTGAAATGGTCAAGATAAGGCCAGTCCTCAACCCTTGTAATTGCCATATTCTTATCAAACAGGTCTACAAGTGTCCTGTCATCATACAAAAGTTCATAAAGTTGCTTTTTCCTAAAGCCCTCAACCCGCGACTGCAATACCAGTTCATGGTTCTTACCGCATATGTCTATGGGATCAAACTGAATACAGCCGGCTTGCCTGATGTAGTCCATGATTCCGGCTTTGCCCGTGAATTTATAAGGTCCGTAAAGCCCTTGTTTCATAAGTATGAATTTCTGTGCCTGGGATTTGCTGATTCTCAATTATTCGGCATCCTTAAAATAAATTGGATTCGACCATGCCCGTTTCCCGTCAAAATCCTTGAATTCAACACGCACATAGGTTTCATCTCCGATGAGTTTGTGTTCCGCGCTGCTTATTGAATCTTCCGCTGTTTTCCCTGAATAGCTCCTGTTTCTAGCATTGGTCATAAAGCTGATTTTTTTCACTTTTGAACCTTTTGCATACAAGATTCCATCGTCAATATAAAATTCATCTATCTCCGGGCCTGTTGAACTATAATAATTTCCTCTTTTTATAGCATCGGCTATTGAGCTATTGTCAAGCTTATCGGCCTGAACCATAATATATCCGCCCAAAGACCTGTCATCTTTTTGATGAAGGTCATCGCAGGCAATTCCGTTGACCTGCCGGCCGCTTTTCAGCAGATAGTCCCAATGATAAGTTGCATCTCCGCTGTTCGACCAAAAATCGCATTCATGGTTCCATATCTCAATGGCATCGTAACCCGTCAGCTCCATTAATTTTTCAGGTTTTATCCTGCTCCACACAGGGTGTGCGTATATAACAAGATTTGCATTATCTTTCAGAATCCTGATTCTGCCGGTCGCTGCTTCAAGCCCATATCCGGATATTTGAGGTATATTGAAAGCATGGCCGTCTTCAAAGGTCTCTCCTGCAGCAGGGTCATACAAACCCGTTACGTGCTGGTCCCTGTTGTTGTCAAAATCATGTTCCACATGAAGCTCTACACCAGGGATGACTATAAAGTCATCTGAGTTATACCTGCCTGAATTAAAATACTTTACATGATCCGTTAGGACAACGAATGAATATCCCCTGGCTTTATACTTTTCAAAAACCGCTTCAGGTTCCATATGTCCGTCTGAAATAGTCGTATGAAGATGCGTGTTCCCCTTGTATAGTCTGCCTTTCTTTATGAACCCAACTATCATTTCATTTCTCCTCTTCTTTCAAAAATCTGTAAAATATCAGTTTATCCGGCGGATGCAGATCCTCCGGGAGATTTTTCAGTTTAAAAAACCGGACATCACTGCTTTCATGCCCGTCAGCACTGATATTCCCTGTAAAATCCGTTGAGATAAATATGCACACGGCATTGTATACCTCGTCGCCGTTTGGATATATGTGATGCATGTCCATTCCGGAAAAAATGCTGAATAACGAAAGTTTATTGATAGTAAGACCGGTTTCTTCATAAGCTTCCCGAACAGCTGCAGCCTCAAATGTTTCTCCGAGTTCACAACTGCCTCCGGGTATACCCCATTTTTTATTATCAGTTCTCTTAATCAGAAGTACCTCATCATCGGAATTTAAAATCAAAGTGCCTGAGCCCACCATAAACATCGGCTTATTACCTATCATTCCACGCATATAGCTAATATAGTCCATTATAATTCCTTTCGGCCGATAATCTCAGTTTTTTAAACAGCACTCTGCCCGCTTCAACAGACGGAGCATCCACACTAAAGATTGTATTCCTCTTGTCCGGCCAAACACCGTCAAGCAGGTTTTGCATGGTCTTGCTTCCGCTGTGGGTCCAGCAGAATACAGGCACATGGTCCGGTGTCCGCCCGCATATATCAAATAAATTATGCAGCGAGTCATCATAATCAAATCCGGTTACCGGAGGAAGGTGTATGAAACTGTCAATAACCTCCGGATATGTCCCACAGTAATGAATCCTTCCGCCTCCTATTCCCTCAAGGAATTTCACATCCCGTTTCAATATAAAATTCCTATACATATCAGGGCTTATAAGATGAACAGTACAGTTGCTGATTCTTCCATTCCCTTTCCAAAGGCTTCCCCAGTCAAAAAACCATCCGTCGCGGTTTGTTGTATAAGGCGCCAAGTCTTTGACAAGCCCTATCAGATACTCAGTGATAAAATCCAGAAAATACTCCAGTTTCTCAGGGTAGTCATAAAAATCAAATATTATGTCATTCCCGCGTATCAGGTGAGCGTTGTTGAATGTGCCCTGGGTGTCGGGAAGCTGTATCTCCACACCTTCCGGCAGATTTTCCATATAAAATTCGGAAAATTCAAAGAATTTTTTATACCAACCGGCATTTTTATCCGGTTTTTCCAGTTTAACTGCATCATTGATATCATGAAGAACATGTGTCTTTGCACATGGAAGGTTATTCGGCGGGATATACATTTCACACCCAAAGGCAGCGGCAATCTGTGCCGTTCCGAAGTTGACCCGGGCCGACGGAACCCTGTCGTCTCCTATATCTGCGTGGGCTTTTACAATTTTCAATTCATCTTCGAACATTGCCCCCGCATCATAAAGCCTGTCTTCCCAGTCATGTAATTCAACCGGTGTATTAATCACAAACATCGGCATTGCTTTTTCAGGCGAAAGATACATCTCTTTATATCTTCTGTATAAATCCTGAAAATTTTCCAGTTGCCTGTCGTTAAAGTCTGTAATCTTAGAATAATCCATATTTACACCTCTACCAAATGATTATATTTTCTTTGTTCTGATACTGCAATATAATTCTGTGTGGAATATCACCCCTCCTCTACCATTCCATTTGCCATTTTGTTTAATCATTATATGAAATTTGCCAGCCAGTATAATGACATTTAATGGTAATTACTATATTGTTTTATACATGACAATTATACGAATATTATTTAATTACGGAATATATCATGTTTACAACCGCGGCCACAACAAAAGGGAAATTTTTCGATATGAGTGCGACAAAGAAGTCTTTTTGAGTATAATCAGAAAAGTGCAGAGCATATACAATTTCCAGCTTTTTGCATACTGCATAATGCTTAATCATTTCCATTTGTTGTTTAAGGATATAGAAAAACAGATGCCCGAAATTATTGGATTAATCCAGGAGAAGTATGCGATATATTATAATGCCAAATACAATCACTCCGGGGCAGTTTTCATGAAGCCCTATAAAAGCAAACCAGTATATACAAAAGGGCATTTCTTTTCGGTCTTAAGCTATATTCTTAACAATCCTGTTAAAGCAGGTATTACTTATGAATACAGTGATTACAAGTGGAATTCGCCGTTGGTCGGATATGAGAAATACAACCTGACTGACTATCTATATGTAAATTCATATTACAAACCTATTACCGGGCTTTCGTTACACAAATACATTTTAAAACGCAGTAAATCTAAAAAGATATCGAGGCTTGAAATAGTATCTATGTCAGATAAAGAAGCTGAAGACTTATTTATTAATATCGTTAAAGAAATTAGCGGTTGTAACAATTTCTCAATTGACATAATGACTAAAGAAACACAAAAAAAGATAATTTCATATGCGCAATATCTGGGAATAAGCGTAAGCCAAGTATCACTGTTCACCGGCATATCAAGAACTGCTGTCTTCAGAATGAAATCATCTTACACGTATGTTTAAGTGGAATATCACCCCTCCTCCTCCGTTTCACTTTTGGAACGGAAGAGGAGGGGTGATATTCCAGAATCATGGGAGAATGGAGGAACCGGTGAGGTATTTGTCGACCTCG
>Ga0233412_10000316_pt1 | contig 28656 bp, 24 predicted proteins | sample Na_anoxic_4_MG_FD_180667 | JGI IMG/M metagenome (GOLD analysis project Ga0233412, IMG submission 180667) | Seawater microbial communities from Saanich Inlet, British Columbia, Canada - Na_anoxic_4_MG | ecosystem: Environmental > Aquatic > Marine > Inlet | place: Canada: British Columbia... | reverse complement strand
TAAATACCCCGTCAGCAGGAAAGTCGGCTTGAGTGATCGTAATATCATAAGCATCACTAGTTGTATATCCGGTGACCACCGCTGCTGTAGTATCTGCAACACCCGTGGTCGCATTCAAACTGATAATAATGTTATTTGTATCCGAAACTAAATTCGTTGCTTCCGCAGTCAGGCAACTATTTAAACTAGAATAAGCATTAGCTAAACTAGTTCCATCACCATCACCGCCAACCACACCAGTATCAACGTGCCTAGTGTATTCAGCACTATAACATTGGTTTAAAAGCAACAGCGATATTAACAATCTTTTCATTTTGATTTATCTTTCAAATTGGCGTCTATAAAAAACGCAAAATTACGAACCTTACTGGATCCTGTTGATAAATTCTTCATGTTTGCAATTGAATATTTTCGTCGCTTAATTATCTTCCCATTTACAATGTACGGTTCCATATACTTTCGTGCGGATTTATATTTAACAGCAGGAACAGTAAGCACTGTAAAAATCTTCTTGTTAAATCCTTTTGCTTTCTCACCAGTCCAGTAGCCGTTCGGCCTAACCTCTACTATGTCACCTCGTCTATGACGAGCTTCGTATTCCTGCTGCGTGATTTTTCCCTTAGCGATCTTCAGAGCGATATCCCCAAATGCAATCCGATCCATCCAGTGTTGTGTGTCATAAATAAGCAGTTCAACTGCACTACAACTGCTAACGCATAGTAATGTAATAACAAGTATCTTTTTCATTATGGCAACTCACTGCTCATTAAGGTAGCTCGTTAATTGCTTTCATCAGTACGTCAACTGTAATGCCAGTGCCGACAGATAGGATCTCAGCAGTGACATAAGCCGCACAGTATGTCTTTACCGCAAGGATAGCGCATGTGTCAGTGCCGTTCCCGCTTATCTGTGGGGTAGCAATCCAGTTCTGACTGACTTCAGCAATGTCTTCGGCATACTTGGACTTGGCTGCAGTAGCCCCATCGGTATACCTCCGGGGTTTGTACACGCATCGCAGGTCACCAAAGATCAGATTGTACGTGCCCACTACAAGTGCCACGCCTCCCGCCATATACATGGAGAGTTTTACCTGGGCTAAAGCGTCATCCGGATCCGTTGCATGGTTGCCGATAAACGAGAACAGCAGAGCTCTTGTCTCAGATGGTATTTCACGCCCACGCGAGTTTGCATCGCGAGACCCCCAGTCAGAATTTGTTGCGCCGAGCAGGTCAGTTGCTTCTTCGCCGATACCCTCGCGTAAATAAAGCCATGGTGATTGGTTAGCTATCATCATTATTCCTTTCTGTTTTTCATTCGTAGGATACGAGCAACATCCATACGAGCTTTGCCAGACTTCTCTTCGTTGTTTTTAAGCATTGCCAGCACACGCTTCAATCGAGAGGGGCTGGCTTTGACCTCAGCAGCACGTTCTAAAGTTCTCGCATCTTCCTCGGTTTGCCACTTATTATCCTCTGCGTTCATTGCTGTTGCCTTACTCATTGTAGTGCCCTTAATCCTGGAGGCAATGGTTCTTGCGGTAGACCTTGCACGGATGCCCCGAGTTGTGCCTCATCAATAATATTCTGGAATAAAGGCTTGTGTGCCTTGGATACTCCACGCATAATCCGACTAATCCGCGCCGTGTTCCGACGCTGTTCAATCGAGTTAATGTCTGATTTCCGGAACTCCATCCGGTCAAGCTCTGGATATTGCTTTTGAAATTCCCTTTGGACCTTCTCGGCCTTGATCGGATCGTTCTCGGTCTGGGCCTCAAGCCATCTCTGCCGGTATTCACGGATCCGATCACGCTGGCCCACCAGCCACTGCGCCGCACCCCTCTCGGCTGCCGCCTCCATAGGCATAATGCCGACCGCACGCAATCCAAGCTGCAATGGGCTGTACGCACCAATAAGCCCGTTACGGTCGTTGTAGACAGGCACACGGCCATCGTCCATCCGTCTCTCATAGTCGGCACGCTTCGGCCCCAGTGTCTTGGCCAGACGTTTGGCAGCCAGGCCCCCGGGAACCAGCAGGGGCGCTATGTCCTGGAATGGTTGTGCATCCCCAGTGGCCACGCCCTTAACCACGTTGCCGGCCATCTGAACCAAGGGAGATACCAACGGGAAAGGATAGAAGGGGGCATTCTCATATTGAGGCAACGGCAGGGCCCCGGCCAACAGGCCCGGACTCAAATCAACCCCCAACAGATCCTTACCAACCGTGTAGGTGCCGGCAGCCGCGGCCGTCATACGGGATATGGTCCCAAAATCCAGTTTAGAGGCATCCTTGCCCATCCGAGTAGAGTTTATCATGAAATCCATGGTTCTCATCGGGAACTGCATGAATTGACGCCACGGCGCCCAAGTGTCCATTATCCCAGCAGGCATGCCCATGGGCCCCCCCGTGAAGTGGGATGCGTCCACAATGTTACTGGCGACCCGGTTAACGGCCCTCCTGCTTGCCTCTGCAGCAGCTTTACCAGTAAGGCCCTTCGCTGCGTCCTTGCCGACATTCCAAGCCACAGCCCTGCCCCGGGCCCCGTAGAATGCTGGCATGCGGTTTACAAACAGCTCACTGAACTTGAATGGTGCCATCAGCACGTCACGGAAGGTGTCCACGCCCTTGCGGATCCCAGTCGCCGGCATCCCTACAATCTCTTGACCACCGAACAGCTTCTCGATCAATCCCGACTGGGGGCCCTGCGACTCAACGAAGTCCCCAAAATGCTTGGAGAATGACTTTGTAGACCCAAGGGCCTTGGCATCTCCGAGGTAAGCCATGGACCGGGTAAAGGTTTCTTTCAGGCCATGCGCCCATGCCCCGGGCCCCATGCCAGGCAGGTTGATAAAGGTTAATGGATTCTGGAACACGTTTTTAGAGGCGGGCCCCAGGTTCATACCCATCGAACTCATGTATAGGTATGAGTTAATGCCATGCCCAACGGTATCCGCATCCAGGTTACTGAGATCCTCAAGTTGATTAATCATCCATTTGCGGGGCTTATCCGGGATCATCTTTTTAACCATGGGGCTCTTGAGGAAGTCAGCGCGTTTAAGCCGCCATTCCATCCATGCCGAGTTACGCGCCACCGCTTTTGCAGACTTTTGCCCCATGTTCATAGGTATCAGTTGTTTGGTCAAGTAATTGTCCGTACTGCTACCAACCGGCATGAAGACGTCTTTTCCGTCTGGACGAATCGTGTGCCGGAAATAATCTACGAGATGGTTGTATTTCTCGCCAAGTGATTTACCCGGCATATTGGAGGGGGTACCGAACCATGCCTTTGCCCGTGCGATCTGGGTCGAATACCGAGTGAGTACGTCATCCAGGTCCAGGGAATAGGTCCCCGGCCTGCGAATCATCTCGGACGCCCAGTCTAGGGCACTATCCAGTGACTGGCCGCCAATCCCCTGGCTGGCACTGTTGATACGGTCAACGGCAGCGGTAACAAACCGCTTGTCAATGTCCATCCGCGCGGTAACTGTCTCAACTGCCTTGCGTACACCACCCTCACTCGGTCCGTTCTTAGCCATCTCTTTGACTAGGTTGCCCCGAAACTCGCTGATATTGGCTTTAATCCCCCGCTCAACATCATCAGCGAACCCTGCGACGATATCACCAGCAGCTTCACCCGCCCGTAGTTGTGCTGGATCTGGAACATTGACACCTTTTCTACGCAGCAGACTGTTTGCAATCGTGTTTGGAATATCATCACTGGCTCCAGCGGAACCACCAGGAGCGTGTTTTAGTACCGCTTGTCTGAGTTTGTTTTCCCTAGCCTGATGTGGGAAAAAGTTCTCTCTCATCTTGCCAACGGTAAGCCCTCTTCTTTTAGCCTCGGCCTCGAATTTCTTCTTGAACCCAGGCAGCCTTTCAAGATCAGACCACACCTTCTTCAGATATTTGTCGGTTTTTGCAATGGCAGACTGCACACCTTCTTGCATCTTACCCTGAAAGCCTGGGGCAATCGGTCTATCCGCAAGCTTGAAGATATGCTTGAGATCGGAATCCATCCCTTTATGCCAGCCCTGCAGGCCCATTGCTACCTGATGTTGTGGTCGCCCAGGAGCGATTGTACCGTGAGCAGCAGCCCGTAATGTTTGATCGGCATCCACATGCTTGAGAATTGCACTGTTTATATCCGCTATGGTGCCGTGCATGCTTTCACCTGTGTGCGTAACCAAGTGCCGTAGCCGCGTGAAGGCACCCCCTACGAACTTGCCAAGCAACCCCGTCTCAGGTATCCCCTTCCGCGTACTGGTAAATATCTTGGCCAGAGTACCGGCACCCACCGCAGGGTAAAGCAGGTATCCACCTATCAGACCGGCAATCACCAATGGATTAGTGGCCACGTCCAGGATAGTCTTGGTCAGTTTGTTCGGATTGGGCCCGGCAATGCGTCTGGTAAAAGACTGCATCTCGACAGGGGATAATGTGTCAGGTTGGAATATGGCCCGGGTGGCAGCGTCCACGTCGCCCCGCAATAGCAGGTTACTCATCGCGTACATGGGGCGCTCGTAAATGGAAAGAGGGAACTCGATCCCATAATCCAGTTCCGCAGAGGTCTTCAGGATGTCCTGGTCTGGGGGCATGTTACGTGTAAACCTCCCCCGTCGCTGTATTCGGTCCCTGTACGCCCATCTGCTGCAGGAGCATGAACATGGCCTGATCACGTTGGGCCTTGCTTATACCCCGCTCAGTCTCGGCCTGTTGGATCTGGGGGGCAAACTCACCTTGTACGTCCAGTGCCGCACCCTGTTGCTTTGCCTGCAACACGTCGCCGGTCACCCCGGTCACCCCACTGAATAGTAGTTGGGCCAGAATAGACGCACCCAACACCGCGGCCTCAGGTTTCCTCATGAGCTTACCGAGGAAATCCGCTGGGTCTTTCGGATTCTTTGGAACGACCCCCGTGCTGCCTGATGCGGGTCCTGGGCGTGGACCACCAAATCCTTTCGCGCCCAATGCAGCCGCACCTGCAGGAGTTGAACCGCCCACTGGTGGAACATCAGCACCAAGGCCAAGACCTGGATATTTATCCAAAACACCCGCATTAAATACCTTTTTGGCCCGCTTAGAAGCAGATCTGGCTGCCTTTGCTTTTGCCGCTCGTCTGGATCGTGTTGCCATATTACCGACCTCCTCTCATGAGCCCAATTATACTGGTGGGTGGTGCTGGCAAATCCGCTTGGAATTGGTTTTGACTTGCCGTTTGGCCTACTTGACTGATACCTTGCATCATCATCATAATGAGTTGCATGCGACGATCAGCCGCTTTATCTTCTCTATCTTCAGCCTTTGAAGTCCTTATGAGATCAAGATACTCAGCCGCTGCAGCACGGTTGGCCTCAGTGGCCGTCTGTGTGCTTTCAAGCTGGCCGGCCATAAGCTTCTCTTGTGTCGATAGCTGCTTCTTAGCTAGCCCATGCTGCAATACTTGCCCAAAGACATCTTTTGCGGCAAACAATGCGGGTACCCCAATACCAATACCAGTCGCCAACTTATTCGCTGCCAATGCGGCCATGATACCGCTCGCAATAGCCATAATAGTACTCCTTATTATCTACCGGTGCCCAGTGTTCTCAATAAGTTTGTACGCGAAGGGCTACCCGAGTTCCGTACACGATTCTTCGCGTCGTTTGCGTCAACAGCTTTGATTGGTTTACCCAGTCGTATCTTTTCGATATTAGCCTCAATGTCTGCATTCTTTAGACCGGCAGCTTCCATCCTCATTCGTAGATAATTTTGGACGTGTTCACTCTCAGCACCAAGCTGGGCGGCCTCCTGCTTCTCGTCATCAGACAAATTGATTTCATCGAAATACACCATAATAGAGCCAGTACTATAGCCCTTGCGAACAGAGTCATATAAAGCAATCGATTTCCCAACTGTTGACCCATTTGGAAGTTTCCGGCCACTTGTATCCAGTTTGGCAAGTTCACGATTCCAGTGTGTTAGTTTCTCAATATTGGTTTCAATTTGAGAGCTGCGTCCAAGCATTTCTTTACGTCGTTGGCCAAACTGTTTCCCGGGAGACTGCAAAGGACCACCAAATGGACTTTGAATGGCCGACTTCTTAGGTGTTTCCCTTTTAGTTTCAGCTAACTGTTCCGCATACACCGTCCCCATAGCATCCAGGTCATCCATCATTGCGAGATAGCCAGCTTGACCAAACTCTACTATCACATCAGCCATCTTCTCGCTATCGCCCATTACATCAGGACCGATCTCAAAGCCCCAATCGGCCATATTTTTGCTAAAGGTCACCTCAATGGGTTCATTGTTCTCTACACCACTAAGAATGTTCTCCTTTGACTGATCAAAACGTAGAGCTTTATTTTTCTCGTGCGATGTGTTCGTGCCCGTTGTTTTCGTGTTGAAATCTTCAAAGGCTTTTGCTCTTGAGGCTTTGTAAGCGTCCGCTCCCTGAAGGAGAGACATTTGCTGAAACCCTGCAGCAAGAGTTGCGAGTTGACCTTCCAACGTTCTGGCGCTCATCTTTTCTTGGGCATTAAGAACATCATAATTGTAATCACGCTGCTCACCAGCCTCTCGCTCTGCAAGACCGAACATGCGATCCTCGGAGGCTTTATCCTGGGCCATGCGGGCATAGTCCAATTCATTACGGTCATTCGCAATGTTCTCTTGCATCTTCTTATTCATAATGGCCAGATCCATTTCAGACTTGATCTGAGCCGCTTGTTGTGAGTCGGCACCCTGTAGTTGCCTCTTCTGAAGTTTCTCAGTAGATTCAATCTGCTTGTCCTGCTGGGTGGCACTGGCTTCGATATTCGCCTGGTTGATATCCCTCTGACTCTTCTGGCCAGCCAACGCTGTGCGCTGTCCGATCTTGGCCTGTGCAATGCCACCACCAACCTGCGCAGCCGTCTGCTGCTCTTGTGACCTTCGTGCTTTGGCGGCCTCAACAATACCCCCCTTTTTTGCGGTAAACTCAGAAACACTTGTTCCACTTCCGCTTCCTATTAAATTCAATGGCACTGGCATATGTCCGCCTACTTTCTACCGTGTGACGTTTCTATACGGATTTGGCCTATTCTCAGGTTTGGCCGCTTCTGCTTCGGCCCTCAAACGTTCTTCCTCGAATGCCGTCTGCTGAAGATCGAGTAACGTTGTAAGCATGGGGGCCATCTCGATAGCCGCCACGGGGCTCTGGTCAAGCCAATTGGCAAAGTCATCCATCCCGGCAGCCTTCATAGCCTCAACAGAGTTCACATACGCCAGGGTGTCTACCTCCGACTGCTGTACAGCCATAGACGCCGCCTGCCGAACGTCGATACCGTACTTGGTTCCCCAAGACAAATTCTGGGCTACAGCACCCACGATGGGAGACAGCCCACTGGCCCCAACTTGAAGCATCTGTTGGGTCATATCCCAGGATTTTGCAATGAGATCACTGGCCATGTTCTGCAAACTGACTTTCTTGTTGTCAATAAAGTCGGCATATTCCTGACTATCCTTGCCGTATGCTTCAGTAATTGCACGCTCTTGCTGTTTGCTCGTTTGGTGAAAAGCCAAGTTATTTGCTTCAAGAGCCCGGACTAAAGCGGGCTCATTGGACGTACTCCACTTCTCAATAGTATCTGAGTATTCAGTGATCAGGGCCCGACCCTTGGAATCCATCGCCGCGATCTCGGTTTCGGCCTTCTTGACATCCTCGCTGGATTGCTGGGAGAAACGCTGCTGGCCCTTGATGGCAGCCTCTTGGGAAGCCTGGCCAACCCGTTGCACACCCTTGAGTGCAGTGGCTTTGAGGTTTGTGCCCAATGCCCGGTTTGCTGTCTGCTGCTCAGCCGCTGTAATTTGTCCTTGTAAGTCAGAGACAATAGCTTTACCAATAGGTCTAACCGAACTAGGCCCCCCCGCTGCCATCTTCTGAGCCTCACCTATATTGGCCGTGGGAACCTTGGTAGCTTCAATTGATGAGGCCGCACTGGCATCTATACCCGCCAAGTCAGGGACGTTTGCTTTTGTGGCGGCCAATAGGCCGGTGAGGTTGTTTTTCTTGTTGTATGCCGATGGGTCATTTGGAGGCATTATAGCACCTCTTTCGTATCAATATCAGGTTTCATCGTCTGAACATCTGTTATCTCAAAGACTGACCCTACGCCGATATACTCTAAATACGGCAGTATGTCAAGCCCGTCAATTGCATCGTCAAAGGCGCCCGTTGCATCCCCAATTGTAGCAGATACCTCAATCTCGAAGGTTTCTTGCTCAAGTGTTGTTCCATTATTCCGGTATGCACCCACCCTTATGGTGTCAGTTACCCCGGCCTCAAGGCCACTGATATTCTGTAGTTTAACACTGGCCGCAAGCATCTTCTGACGGTCGAAGTTCACCATTGACTCGGGGGCATTCATGGTCCGGATGGGAGCCAAGACCACATGTACCGGGACCGGGCTCACTGCCCACCGGTTCCCGTATGCAGGGGTATTGGGAAACGCCGGCACAGTCAGAGTATCGTTGCCGACATCTACCGAACTGATCACCCGGCCCAGGCCGGCGTTATCCCCGTCAATCATGTACAAATAGGCCCCAACCATGGCCGCGTGGAACGTCGCACCGGAAGATACCAAGGTAGTCGTTGTGCCGCCCGTGGCTGCCCCGGCTAGGGTGTATGAACTGCTTATGTCGAACATGGTCCCGCTACCAGCATTGGCATAGTCAGGTGAAACCACCAGGCCTTCCTTGGTGACCATGTATATGCGGTGTACGCCTCCGTTAGTAATATCCGGCCCAGAGGTCAGCCAACGGAAGTTAGCCCCTTCCAGGAGGCTCATGGCCCCCGTGCCGTGCCACAGACATAGGATCTCATCCCGTTCGGAGTTCAAGAACATACTCACATTCATCTTGGCATCGTAGCCAGATGACACGGAATCCGCTATATGGGTCTTCCAGTCGTCAGACAGTAGCCGCTGTACACCCGGTAGATCCACGATATTGGCATCATTACCGCCCATTTGACGCAGCAGGCCCCCGGAAATCATCAGAATCGAGTTGCCCATGACATGGCATGCCCACTTACCGTCCAGGCCCGGGCCCAGAATTGTGTCAACGAACTGCAGTGGCCGTTCCACAGAGGACTTGTAAACATGGACAAACCCACCAGGATGGTTTGCAAAGGCCGAATCACCGGCTTTAAGGAACCGGTTCGGCCGGCCACGGTCCGAGTTACCCTTCCGAACATTGTAGGTCGTGAAGTACTCCGGCGAGGTATGAGTCAATGATGAGGTCAAGATGCTGTATGGCTCATCGTCTGTCAGTGCCTGGCCCATCAATGTCATCCCTTGGTACCGGGCAATTGTGCCGGATTGTGGGGGAGATACGATCGAATCAGTGGACGGATCATAGAAATCGGTCTGAACTAAGGCCGTATCTGGCAGAGTTCCAATAATGGTCTGAAGCGCATCCCAGGCCCCGGAAGTGGCCCAGTTGCCAGCCTTGGCGATCGTACCCTCAAGGTAGAAGATACCCCCCTGCTGTGCGGCCGGGATCTGGCCAAGGTCAATCGTCCGGAACACGTCCACGGTATCAAACAGAGCGTCAAAGTCAGCAAACGCCTCACCGGCCACCACCGCGGTATTCGCCGGGAAGTCCAAGGTTGCCTTGCATTGCTGCAGGTATTCCGTTGTTGAGGATCCCCCACCGGTCAGGACCGTACCACTGACAGAGAGATCGTCAGTATTGCCCCCAGTTTCAGAGATGGACAAGTCAATCGTGTTTCCGGCAGTCCCCGCGGTATTCGCCTCAATGTACACTGAGGTAGACTCAGCCCTGGCCGTGCAGCCACAATTTGCAGTGTCTCCATTGATCGCGTCGGCCAGGGCCTGAGCGTGAGCCGCTACGGTAGCCGCGGCGGCAACAGGGATAGTCACATCGCTGCCAGCGGAGATGTATTCAAATGTACGAGTGTTCAGGGTCCAGATATCGCCCTCGATCATCAACCCCGAGTCACCGCCGGCCGCGTTGAAGTAGGCGGATCCAAAGGCCGGAGTAAGCTTAGGCTGATCCATGTAGACCGTGACCGGGTTCGATATGCCGGAGTAGATCCCTCTGGTAGAGCTATAGAACCGATACCGCACCTGATAGACCGCGTTGCCCACCAGATGATATGATGTGTCATCATCCTGAGAGGCTTCAGTCATGGCCCCCAGTGCTGTACCAAAATCACCCGGGCCGCTCTCGACAGCCACCAGGGAGGACTCCCAGTACACCGTCATCGTTGGATTTGCCTCTACCGCGACCATCAGGTACGCCCCGGACGCCGAGGCCTCCATCACTGTCGTCTTGGTAATTCCAGATAAGAACTGAGCATGCACAACCAAATAGGTCCAGGTACTGCCATTATCGGACGAATAGACCAGGCCAACCTCTGAGTTGTCCGTATCGTCTGCCTTATCCCACCGGATCACAAAGCCGCGGTAGATCGTGGATGTGCCCCGTTTCTGGAAGATGACCTCTTGCATGAAGCTCACGCCGTCATATGCGTCTATGCCGGTCAACCCGGTCACCCCGTCCAGATCCACCAGTAGCCGGTTGCCGTAATAGTTCCGCAGGCATCCCCGGTACCGGCCGTCAATCCCTGACACCCGGGACTGTTGTTCAAACTGAACCTTGTTCCCGGGCACGTCCTTGTTGAGACGGGGTCCGTCAAATCCGTAGGTCACATAGCTATCAAGTTGATCTTGGTCGTATGGCATTTATCATGCTTTCGTTAATGTTCCTGTATCCTGTAAACTCACCAAGTCTTTGCCCGTATACACTTCAGCCGTTCCACCACCACCCACACCAGACACCGCGCGAATGTTTAATCCCGGTGTATACTTAGCATCCACGGACAATCCGGCAACGTTAACCAGATCGCAAGCGGCGCTGGTATACCTGACCTCGGTGCCTGTAAGAGCCTGCGATGATCCCGTCCACACCTTGCTTCCACCAGTATTTTTAACATAGGGGGTAACAAGACCACTGATCGGTGCGGAACCTGTAACATCTGCTGAATATTCAATAATGACTGTCTGTCCGTCAAAATCTACAAACCCGTAGTTGGTAGCATCATAGTCGGTGTTTTGGTCATCGCTTGCCCCAACTGATTCAGTGCCAGCATAGTCGAGATTTAATGATTTAGTGCTACCAATCGTAGTCGATACTCCTGTCAATGTAGCCGTTTCAATTACACCAGCAATTACCTTCCCAACAGTCATCAAATCAGCCGACACTTTCACAACTCCGCCATCGTTGTATAGGAACTCGGTCCATACACCGCCAGCATTAATCGATGTATAAATGCCACTACCATTGATACGTAGTCTAGTGTCACCACCCAACCCAAGAGTAAGCAGACCAGCAATGTTTACCAAATCCGTCACACTCATTTGACTGGCTAGTATTGTGTTAGCTTTGATTAATCCCGTCACGATAGCCTTGATAAAGTTGACCGGTTCAGCCGTACCATTGTTATTGACGCATACCGGCCACTTCTCCACACCTTCTGTGGTTATAAGCGTATTAGTCGGCAAGAGAGATGTAGGAGTATCGTTCTTATCCCAGTACAAATAGCTGTTATCCGTGCCCGCCGCATTAGCAGCAACCGTATACTCTGTACCCTGATACTTAACCTTGAAGGACGTCCATGATATCTTACCTGGATCTGGATCGTCATCAGTAAAGGCCCCTTCCCATCCATCATAAGGGATCGGAATGTCGATGTTGTCAAAGGCATCAAGTCCGTCCGCACCATCTGCACCGTCCGCGCCGTCATCCCCACTAGAACCAACACCACCAAGTGTACCAGAACGCCCCTGGTTCACGATCGTCTGCCCGGGGATGCCAGGGGGGCCCCGCAAGCCCTCAAAGTTAAAGTTGACTGACTGGGGATTGTCCAGGCCTATCTGATTGATCGCCATGAATAGAGACTGCAACTGCGCACTGCTCACTGACACTTGGCCCTCTTCACTCACGATGTCTTGGAACCGGCGTGTTTGGCTGCCCATCCCTAACGCAACATTCCCGCCGAATCCATTATCGACGGGATAGATGGTGCTTTGAAGGTACGGTGCAGGGATCCCTGTGTTAGATCCGGCTCCCGGAAGTGTGAGAACGTCACCCATAATAACTCCCAGCATAAAGCCCACCACCACGGTCCTGATTACCGGGGTAGTCCGGATTCGTGTAGTTACCTGTTTCCGGCTGGCCCTCGCTCTGCTTCTGGGCCGAATAGGCATTGATACGTATCTCTCGTAGATTGGAGTTGTACATGGCCAAACACCCCGGCGCTTTCTTCGGCTGGGTAATGGCATTGATCTCCCATGCAATACGCATAGCCAGAACAGAGTCAAGGCTTATCGGTATCTGAGGGGCGATCTCATAGAAAAACGATCCATCGTCCGACGTGGGTATGGGATCCAGAGCCTTGGCCAATGTGGCAACCCGCGTCTCAGCATTGTATGAGTTGATGGGCACTTCCTGAATGACGTTCCCCGTAACAGTTGAACCGGTCACCAGGAACAACCTGAACACGCTCCCGGCATAGGCATTAACAGAACGGTCCATCGTGCCCAGGTACGGCACAGCGCCGAAGGTTACTTCATCACCATCGGCATTCAGCGTGCATGTGCCACAGTGTAGCCTTGCACTACCATTGGGCTCGCATTCAACCTGTATCGGGGTGTCAATGAAGTTGTGCCCAGCCTGCAGCCTGAGCATGTTCCCCTCAACCCATATGCCCTTGCCCCACATGTCATGGCTTCCATACCTGTTGTAGAACCACTTGAAACCATAATCCTGAGTCTGTGACCGATAATACACCGCGGATATGGGGCCCAGCGTAGATGGGATGATGTACGTATTCACTCCGGACGTTACTGTGATCTCCACAGTGGCGACGATGGGATCCTGCTCTTGCCGTTTCTTCTCGCCAATTGCCAGGGCATACACGTTCTCGGCACGACTGATCAGATAGTCATCGTCATACAGCGGATTCACCTTGGGCTCTACAGTGAGCTTACGCACCAGGTTAATCATTCTGACAAGCATCGAACCGGCATAGTCAGACGCGGATCCAGATGCAACCACGGAAGTGGCAATATCCTTGACAAAGGCCACGCTACCCGCAGCCGGTGTGAAGTTGGCCGAAGCAAACTGGTACCCACTCAGGTGGCAATGGACGTAATACTTGGTGGCATAGTCACAGTTGAAGGTGACCAAACCGGCATCGTTCGTCGTCTGGGGGCCCGCGCTCAGGTTCTCACGGTCATTGTCAGTCGATAGCCACACCCGGCAGCCGGGTACCGCGGTAGAGCCTGTCGTCCGGATCGTAACCGTAACCTCATAGTCCCCTATGCCGCCCTCAATGACCTCGGCGGATCCGTCCCAACGGAAATCATAATCCGCATCACGGGCAATGGCCTGAGAAGAGATAGCGCTGTCCCAGTAGAGACGCTTATATGACCCCGCAGCCACTGCGGGGAAGTGGCCACGGTATGATCCACTTGCCCCGACAGCCGTCTCAGGCATGGCTACTTGGTAGTCTGTCAGCGTTCGGCCAGCAGTGCCAAAGGTCTCAAATACCAACCCAGCGGCATAAAGAAACTCCCCATCGCGGTTGACCGCCCCGCCTTTAACGGTCTTGGAAACAGGGTAGCCATCAAGCCTTAGCTCATTCATGGGACACCTCTCTTAGAACCGGATCCGCAGGCCACCGAACCAGAGCAACCCATCGTCACTTCTCTTGACATTCATATCGCCCTCAAATATCTTGAACTCAACACCAAGGACAGGCGAGATATCTCGATCCGGATACAACAGCCCAGCGATAAACGTCCTTGCCACCGGTTCCTTCTGCTTCAGATTCCAAAGACCTGAGATCCCGCCGTACACTTTGTAATCTGCCAATTGGATGAGCTGTGGTACTGGGATATCACCGGCGATATAGGGCCCAAGACTCATGTCGTAAGCGTCGTCTGGATTAGCCGTATCAGACATCATCACATGTACGCCAATCTCAAACTGTTGCTCGACGACTTTACCGAAGCTTGCAACATAGCTTTCGTTGCTCGTACCAAGCATACTGATCGCCCAATCATAAGCGTAGACATTCGATCCACACAACGCCACAATCAATAATACCATCATCAGTTTTTGCATGATCATTCCTTTCATTCCTTACCCATTAGTATATCATAGATTTTGTCTAGTTTTCCGTCCATTTTATCTACCTTCTTTACAAGATTCTCATCCTCTTTTTCACATACTGCAACCCTTGATTGCAGGGAATAAAAAGCCCCTATCCCTCCTAATGTCTGCACTGCAAAAAATGCAATGACTGCCCATATCAAAGTTGGTGGTATATTAATTTGTTGTTTCTGTGTACCAGTCATGCAATCCTCATTTCTTAGCAAAACGTTTTTTCATCAATTTCTCAAAGGCTTCCTCGAAAAGCACTTCGACTTTGCCGTCCTCGGTCTTTTGATAAACGAAATAATCACCCACGACAATCGGCTTCTTCTTTGCCTCAACCGCCCCTAAAACAAGGCCAGCAAATAATAACACTGATGCTAATTGTAATAATCGTTTTGTCATTAGATTGCTTCTCCTAGTTTATTTGCCGTATAATGGAGTTCAAGCCGAAGTACAACGGGATCAGCAGTAGGATCTGATCCATCATCTATTCCCACCCGATCAAATGTAACACCTATAACGTCGCCCACTGATAAAGAAGCGGCAGGTATAGATTGGCCATTAGTTTCTGTGAGATGGTAAGCGGTTGCTGGGATGTTCTGATCTCCGAAATCCATCGTTCCTGTATGAGTCGGACTAGCGATTGACTCACTCTCATCTACCGGACAAGCAGACCATTGCATTCGCCATTGAATCTCACCGCTTGCGGTTGCATAAGCCTCATTGATAACCCAGTAAATTTCAAAATTAAGATCGGTAGTACTGTCCCAGTCGTAGGGAATCTCAAAATCCATTACTGAATCATCACCAATATCATATGAAGCACCAACATAATTACCAACGATTATTTGGTCCGGCCCCTGATTACCGGGGTCAAAGTTCACAGCCGTATAAGCTAATTCTTTATCGAGTCGTGCATCGCCATTTAAACTCACAGCACCTTCAGCGCTCACCGTGACGTTGTTCGTGTCGTTACCTATTTGGGATCCAGCAGCAGCAATAAGGGTATTAGAAGAAACATTCACCTCTGTTGTTGTAATAGTTATTTCTTCAACCCCCTCTACTCTTAGCCCTAAATCTGGGACAGCGTGATCGTAGACAACCGCGCCTCTAAACGAGTTATCTCCGTCTCCAAATGCAACCGTTCCTTGGCTATCATTTTTTGATAAAATAGTCATCCCTGCATTTGTATCTGCCTCTAACACAAGAATATCCGCTACACCACTTGGGGTCGGTGAAGACGTTTCGCTTTCGACAATATGTATACCGGTAGTATTAGGGTCTGATGTATTAAAACCAGCGGGAACAGCAGTGTTTAATAGCTGTGCTCCTGATATCCTGTAATTACCGGCTCCAGGCGTCCCCCAAAGCCCTAACACTACCCCACCGGATGCTCCTGTGCCCTTTTGATAAAACAGTTCTGTTGCCCCAATAGATAATGTTCCAACACCTTCATAGTTCGTAATAATCACCGGATCAGATGTTGAATCGGCAATGAAAGAGTGGCTTCCAGCGGTATCCTCAGCTTTGACATTATCTATTCTAAAATAGTCACAGTTTACAAGGTCTGCAAGTCGACAGGCGCATTGAAAGTCTCTTATAGTGAATTCCTTCATTGAATTTGTACCAGGCCGCAAGAAAAGGAACACGGAATTATCACCATCAGATGCTAATTCATATCGCCCTTGCTCGATAGACCAACCTCTGTATACCGATGCCATGTCTCTAGCATAATATATACCATACTTCATCCCATACCAGATGTTGAATTCCCATCGCTGCTGTATGTGTTTATCTCCAGTATATAAGAACCCCATGTCATTCGCATCTTCGCGACCAAACCAGTAACAATTTTCGAAGCTAAAATAGTCACTATCTTGGCCTGAGTGTATCGTGTCTCCGTCTTTTTGCCACACGGCTATGTCGTTATCCTCAGTACGAATATTACGAAATGTATTTCTAAAGTGGGCCGTAATATCAAAAGCACACCCATCCAGTATCTTGCGTTGGACATAATTGGTGGCTTTACTATCTGGATCAGCACCATCTGACAGACGAACATATACGGTTTGAAAACCGAGTGTATCATTATCAGCCCAGTCCCATTCGCTAGCAGATAACGCCCCGGCTGTGCCCTCTGTTGCCTTACTTGAATTGACTATTAATTCCCTCACCGGAACTAATATATTAGGATCTCCGCCCCCTGTGTATACCCGATAGTATTCATCGGTGCCGCTACTGCTCGCAGTCCAATCACCAGTGTCAACTAAGTCTTCTAAGGTATCGTTTGTCCACCAATCAATTGCCATGTTTTCAAAAGTAGAATTACCGACATCTACTAAACGAATTGCACAGCCACTAGAACCATTGGTTTGATCAATATCGCCAGTAACCCGAAAGTCAGACATGTATATGTAGTTCAGTTCTGTGCCTACTACTCCAGAATTAACGTCAATCGCCGGCGTCCCATCATCTTGCGAGTAAATGATAGTCGTACTCCTTTGGCCTGCACCTCGTATATTAACAAAAGAATCGTCTATTGTCAAAGTACTCGTGATCAGTAAACGACCTTCAGGGAGCACAATAGTACCCACAGATCCAGCCGCATCTATAGCCGCTTGAATAGCTGCTGTATCATCCGTCACCCCATCCCCGGTAGCACCGTAGTCCCTAACATCAAAGGCACCCACGCCGCTTACATACCCATCACCCGTAGTCGTCAGTGCACCTTCCGCACTGACTGTGACGTTGTTCGTGTCGTTGCCGAACTGAGACGAACCGTAGATATTAAATTCATGAGTATTTGGTGTAAATACACCAGTGCTAGTATTTAACGTCCCACCACCCCATTCACTTACAACCTCCGCATCCGTACCGGACCAACCCTTTCCGGTAGCAAAAACTGTATTGATAGAATTAATAACATGTCCATCGCCAGCGCCATTCTCTACTTGCACATTCCCTGCGATGTAATTATTCATTAATAAAAACGTCTGTCCCGGGTATAATAGCATTGCTGTACCGGTATTCCCAATAGTATTATCCGCAAGAGTTATTGATCCTCCTGTTGAATTCGAACTATCTGTCATACGAAAAAACGTAGACCCCGCATCTTCGGTATAGCATTTTGTAACGCTTGTTCTTGAGCTACTCCCAACAAACCAAACGCTAGCAAGTCCTGTATTCTCAAATTCACACTCATCAATAGAAACCCCGCCCCCATTTATCGCAATATGAATTCGTGAGTAATAAAACATACAGCGTCGCACTCTACATAAGAAAGCATTTGAGCCGCCAATATTAAGAGCTTCGGCTTGTGATTTTGCCGCATCAAACGTGTTAAACATGCAGTCTTCAAATAATAAGTTATCCCCATTAATAGAGGACCCTACTGCTGCATCATCAACATCTTGAGATGAATTATCGTATACTAATTTACCATTACTCGATCCATCATCACCAGCCGCTACATCATCTAACGTTCCACGAAACCCACAATGCTTAAACTGTACTTTTATAGACGGCGAGTGAATTTGCACAACTTCAAGTGTAGTGAAATCCCCATCAAATTCTATATGCTCAAAAAGGGCAAATCTCGACACAACACGCATAACGTAATCTTGTGTTCCTCTAGCTCTGATGTTGGTGCCTAATACATTTCCTATGCCAGCATTCCAATACCCGGATGATCCCTTATAATGCTCCCCACTGCCATTAATAATCCATCCATCTGTTAAGTATACACCAGGCCTAAACTGAATATGCTTTCCCGCTGCATCTGCTGCAATAAGCGCTGCCGTGCAGTCAGTTGAATCATCTGGAACCGCACCCCACCATTCTGGTCGTACCCAACCCTCATACGGTGAAGCAAGAGTCATTGTTGACTGGAATATCTGATGCTTAGTGTCTACGATGTTTCGAGCTGTTAACGTAGCACTACCGTCACCCATCAACTGCGCGCCAGGTGCGAATTGCAAAGATACGTTATCTGATATAACAATCGCTGTTAAGAACTTATACGTACCTGTAGGGAAATACACTATACCACCGTTGTCATCAGCAGCAGCTTCTGCGGCTTCGATAGCCGCCTCGTCATCGGTAGACCCGTCTCCTACCGCTCCGTAGTGCATGACGTTGTAATAGGGCATGTTCCGCGTTCTATCAAACTCGGCCCCATTGGGATCGTCAAGAAGTGTACGCGCATAATCCGTGCTGTATGGGAATATAGATATCTGCCCAAGTGCAGTGCTATGCAAACATGCCAGGAGGCAGGAAAGCGCAACCATCTTCGTCACGCACCCGGATACCCAGTTCGTCGCGTACTTGACGCGCTCTCTCTGTGCGGTTGTTATATTGGAAGTCTTCATCTAGTCGCCTCTGATTTGATTTTGCTTCTCGCAAACCTTCAGTCAAGTCCTGTGCAGATTCAGGGTGACAATACCTTGTGTATGTGGCAACGACTTCGTCATTAAGTAGTGGCTCTTTGCCTAACTCAAGGATCGGCATAAAGATGTCACCACCGACCCAAGACCCAAGCATGAAGTTCTTTGATTCCATGTGTTGGTAAACAAACAAGTTCGTGCGCATATTTTCATCCGGCGCCTTGCTTTTAAAATATTGCAAGCACGCCGGATTAGGGATAAGCTTCATCTTGTCATCGTTAAAAATACCACAAGACATAAGTCCGGTCCTTAAAAATGGGTTAGGGGGCAGTAACAGCCGAAGCTGCAGCTAACGCACGATAGGTCATATACCATGTGACGGCACCTGTGCCGGTACTCGTCAAGCTCTGTTCTATATCACCTATCGGGGCAAACCACGCTAACTGATTACCCGCTGCAGTGCCAGTAGTAAACGTCAGAACACCTTCGTCAATCGCCTCAGTAAAACGAATGACGTCACCCGCAGCAAGAGTGTCAACTGTTACCGTAGTACTCAAGTCACTGTCCTGAGCCCCAGTAGTGGCGTCAACATGAATCTTCATGTCTCCAGGACTACCACCCGCCAAGGTAGTACATAGACCATAAAGAGTCAGAATCTCTATCGGCCCACCGGCTACAGTAAACAGCGTATCAGCCGATGCTGTAAAGTCTGACGTTGCCGAGATTGTCTTTACCCTATACAGATCGATCGCGGCGGTATCCACAAGAATCGCGTCAAGCGTACCTGTCACAGGATCCACGGTAATATCAGCAATGGTGGCGCTTGTATTACCCGCCGGCATAATACCACCGAGATCCCAATAGTTACCACTGGTCAGAAACGCACAGTTCGACATAAACCCGAGATTCGACGTGCCTTGAAACTCAATGCCAAACTCATCGGCGTTGGCGTTGTAGAATAACACATTGTCAATCACAACGTCAGTCAATGCAGTATCCGAGAAGAATCCAGCCGTTGCATAGTCGCCGTATACGACACAATCCTTAACGGTAAGACCTGCGACAGCACCGTCACCAATATCAATGGCTGCAGTCGCACCAGCCGTCACGGATGTCCACTGACACCTTTCAAAAGACAAGTCGTTCACCTCAGTAACGACATCTACCGCGGTATTAAACTCATATGTAGACGTAGAAGCATCAAGCCACTCGCAGTCAACAAACGAGATATTGTCGGCACCGTCCTCAATCTGGACACCAACAACCACCGCGCTGATACCGGCCTCAAACGTAATGTTCTTGAAGGTGGCACCGTCCCCGGTCCTGCCAACAACGAACGTACTCCCGGTGGCCGTCGAGATAAACTTCGGCCGGGCCGGGCCGTAGCCAATGCCGATAGTGGTGATCCCGGTAATATCAACATCCACGCTTGCGGCGGTCACATTCTCTTGTGAGTAGGGCAGGATAACGATGATGTTGTTCTCGCCGGCATCGCATTGGTTTACCGCAAACTCGTAGGTTTTGAAGGGATACTCCGGTCTTTCCCCATGACTGCTTACTTGATCATATGCCGCAGTGTTTTCGTTATCAACGAAGTACACATTAGCATTTGACTTCAGCAACTCAGGGATAATAGACATATCATAAGCCGCGTTCGCCCGGTTGTTCCGGTTCAGCAACTCATGAACTGTCTTTGCTTCCGCTACGCCCATAAAAAGAATCATAACCAGGGTAGCGAACAAAATAGAACGTCTCATAATTACACTCCTTAATGAGAGTTATTCATATAAACGAAGGCCAGGGGCCGCCGGATAAACCGAACGGCCCAGGGCCAGACTTCCTTAGAATGCGAAGTCGATCGTATCGACTTCGGCCAATCCATCAATCAGCCAACCATTCGGCATGATCGGGCACAGAAGGGCAAACCGGATCCAGGGCATGCCCGAGATCGTCTTCGGCGTGCCATTGAGTGCGGTTTCCGGTACCTTCGCGGTCGGATAGCCAAGCATCTGACCAACGAACTGGATATCCGGGGCAAAGCCGCTCTTTTCGCTTCCAACCAAACTGGTCGAGTAGAGCTTCAGATTCGCCTTGTCAATCTGTTGACCAATCATTTTACCACTGTGCATGTACGGCGAGGTCCACCAGCGATACGTGCCTTGTGGGGTGACGTAATTTGCAACTGTCCAACCCCCCTGTACCTTAAAAGGCATATTCGTTCGCTCAAACCGGCTGACCGTATTCGTTTCAATCTCTTCTTTGAAACGCAGTAAAACCTCAGGTGTGGTCTGCCAGTCATTGATATTTACACGATGGAAACGACGGGCGCTTGCAATACTCACGCGGTTAAGCAGGTTCTCGTCAAGCGGAGATCCACCGGCACTATAGAGAATTGACTTGAACATCGGGAACTCGTCCAGGTCCAGGCCAGGTGCATCACTTGCTCCGCCCATAATCGTACCGCTTGAGGCAAGCCAGTCAAAGACGCCATGGGTCAGCCAGGGTCTGGTCGCAGCCGAATCGTATAGCGAACAACCACGCGGAACGATCCAGTCATATTGTGTAGGCGGAGCACTCTGATCTACAGTCCATCCGTGAGTGTTGTCATATGCCAGGGTCGCGTCGGCCGATGATGGGCTTGCAACTTCGCTGTTTCTACGAATGGCCGCCAGGGTGATCGTGTTAGTTGCTTCGTCACGCTTCACGACGGTCAGTTGTACATATGTGGTCCCAGATGCAACGTTTTTCCGCTCGCTACCATCTAAAGCGGTGCCTGTGTCTATCGTGCCTGGAGCGTCGGCCGTGCCACCCGCATGGTCAACTACGTCAACCTCATCGCCTTCGACAAAGTTGGCCAGGGTGCCGTACTTAGGATCAATGACAACGTCCAGCATCACCAAGGTTCCACCCGCTCGGGTAGCGTGGGTGCCTGCAGCAAGGCTCTCGATTCGGCTCAGAACTGTTACCTTGTTTGCGGAGCTTGTCGTTGATGTTGCCCGGTACGCATAATAGCTCTGTGCGTCCTGTCGTTTCGTCTTCTCGGCAGCTCCAACGATGATCCTCACCGCTTGTTTCAGGTGCTGGGCATTCATCGCGTCCGTGAAGTTCAGGTGCATGGGCATGGCAAAGTTACCAGCACACGCGCTCAGATACAGTGTTCGCACGAAATCGCCGGGCGTCGGAGTGCCACCTGCAGACGGAAACGGTGTGTTGCCGTCCGAGTCGGCGTAATTGTCAAAGTGACGGGCCTCATAGCCAGTGTCCAGTGTCGGGCCGCCATTAGGATTGATGGGTCGGATAGTACCTGCACCACCAAGTTTCCAACCATGCTTTACGGCATAAAGACGGCCCAGGTCGTTCTGGTTACCGTCAGACATCGCAATTCGGTCCTTGGTGGTTTCTGCAAACTCCATGATGGGGAAGTGCATCGGACCTGCATCCCGGAATATCGTTGGGGTGAGATCCGCAATAGTTGTGTTAAGATGGGATAGTTGATCAGCCATGATGTGCCTTTCAATTTCAAGTTAATAGGGCACACTGCAGGTATATAAGACTTTGGTTAAACAGCAGATGCTTCAGCTATTTTTGCCCCCATTAGCTTTGCGATATGTAAATCATATGCAGGGGTTCCAAAATCTGGGGTTTCTTGATCAGCGTCTGTGGATAGGATCTCAATTGCCTGTGTAGATTCAGTCCCTCCGAAGTTAATCGATTGGGGATTGATCATTGTCAAGAGTTCGGTTGGATCGATCAATGCGACCGAATCCGATACGATACCTGGAATTTCTTCCTCAATATCGCCTTTCCCTTGACTGACAATAGTATCGATGCGTCCCGTTGCTTTGGCGGTCGCAGTGCTTTTATAGAGCTTTGTCAACTCTGTCAAAACTCCTAGTTTCTGTTTATCTTTGCCAGCGTCCTTTCGGAGCTGGGTAAGCTTTGGATCGGCTTCTATGGCCTCATTAAGCTTTTCGTCCAATAGTTTCCTTGACGCGACTGATACACGATCGTCATTGTACCCTTTGTGGTACTCACTGGAGAACATGCGGTTTTCGTATGGCTTCAGTTGTTTGGCGACCTCGGCAGCCACCGCTTCGTTGAATGCCTTGGCATCGGCCGTCGCGTCAGTATTATCCACTTTCTTGTCCCCCTGTTTATCGTCATCACCTTCAGATGCATGAACATCAAAGCTGCTTAGGATGGCCTCTTTTGTGGTGCCGATGTACTCAGCAACCAAGTCCAAGGTATCGTCAGTGGGGATATCCGCTTTAGAGGTTATGCCCCGGAAGGACTCAAGGGCCGCAACAACTTTCGCGTTTTTGGCGTTATCTCGCTGGCTTTTGGCAGCGGAACGGGCCAATGACGTGTTCTGGGCAGCATCCCATACAGTCAGTTCAACCTCTTTCCCATCAACCTTAGGGGTGATCTTGAGTTGTTCCTGCGCAGATCTGGGAAGCGGTTTCTCTGGATCAAAGGAAATAAGGCCAGTCGCTTTCTCAATATTTCCCATGTTGGCCGTTATCTCAGCCTTCATATCGTCAGTCAGATTATTGAAATCAATGTCCATTTTTGGCCCTTAAACAAAGAAGTCTGAATTCAATGTACATCTAAATACTATCGATATCAAAATCATCAGGGAGATATTCTCTCACTTTTTTAATAAGGTCCCTCTTTATTGCATCTCGCACAGGCTTAATATTCTCTGAATTGATATCGTAGTTTACTATTCTCAGATTTTCTACTCTATTGTCGTCCCTCACACCATTGATGTGATCAACGATTTCATCTCTTTCCAATTCAATACCACTATTCAAAAAGTATTGAGCCACTAATCTATGCCCAAACTTCCTAGATTTTATTCCGTCCTGTGTAATCTGGTATTTTTTGTATCCACCACTGGCATATGACCCACTAATCACCTTCCTTAGTCGCCCATAGTTACTTACTTCATATTCGCCGTCAGAATCAATATGTTTCCATTTTTCTGTCATCTAGTGTACCTTGCTTGCATAGTTAATATACACACCATGTATACTCATCAGCCCTTTGTCAAAGGAATAATTTACTTTTATTAGAACCCACCCGGGGCCTGACCCCCTAATTGTTCCTGCTGCTGTTGGGCCTGAAGGCTAGCGACCGCCTCGTCCTCGATCGGCATCATCCCCTCCGGTACCTGCCCCAAACCATCGGTCTCATGCAACTCAATGTGGGCCAAGATACGCTTCCTGACTGGCAGAGATGCCATTGAGAACTTGACTGAGGACACTAATTCCCTATGTATCCTCAGATGGAGAACATGCATGTCCGCTTCCCGGCTGAACAGCACCCCAATCACCTCTTCTGAACCCTCCGGCACAGTCTCACCATCGTGGTAGAGTAATGCATTTTCTGTCCGGGCCTTTACATAAGACTCCCACTCCATGTTATTCCCAACCGGCAATTCCAGGTTCTTCAGTCGGCTCAATATCCGGTAGTCTGTCGCATCGATCAATTGCAGATTGAGCATCTTATCGAGTTCCAGTTTCTGCTGCTCTTTTGACACAGGTGCCATGCTCCGCACGGTGATTTCAACTTTCTCCGGAAGTGGCACCCCGCTATCCGACAAGGCGACCGTCCCCGTGCGTGCATCATAGACCACGCCAACCATCGAATCGTCTAACAGAGTTACAGCGATCGTGTCTGCAGGATTGTACGTTTTGCGTGCCCTACGTGTAGCCGCGGTGTAGATCTCACTAAAGCCGTGAGCGAGGGCAATGGACGCCGGTGCCATTGGCGTATTTCCTGCCTCCATAAGCGTACCCAATGCACTTGCTGAATCAACCCGTCCCGGGGCATCTCCACTTAACATAGGCGGTTGCTTACCCATGCGATCGCTGATAACGTTACCCATGGCCAGGGCCTGCGTAGCGAACGTCCCCGAGGTGAACGGTCGAATCTGCTGTATGTTTTGGGCTCCACCATTCAGTCCATCATGGTCATAGGGCTGGTATTTAGGCCCACCCGGTTTGGGGGTATTCATGGCCCGACGATCGATCCCGTAACTCATGGGGATCATCGTAATGCCGTAATTGTCCAGAGTCTTGACGTTCTGGAAGGTCTTTCCGATCGCCCCTTCTTGTTCGGAGTTAATCGGGATCTGCAACTCCATCCAGGACCGGCTCCAGAACCCGCCGACATCCATATCGTGAACCGTAGTCACAAACTTGTTGGTACGTGATTTCCAGTAGGGGTCGCGGGCATACAATTTGGTACCCACAAAGATAAGTCGCTCTGTCATGAAGTCGCGTTCATCCCACAGATATACCTGGCCAAGCCACGCCACTTCAACCTTGTCAGTCTTCCCTCTATCAGCCCCATCCGTTTTCCCGGACTTGGTGTTCGTCTGGTACATATCCATAAACGCATCAATGTCAGCATACATACCATAGCCCCTCTCGTTATCTCCATCCTCCCCCCGGGGCACTGTATCTTTCTCCGCGGTGTTTATCGCTTTACTGCGAGTTTTCATGTTCCTGAAGTCACGCCGTATATCTTCAATGGCCACCTTCTTGCGTATGATAACACCACGCGCAGCCGATGGATGTGTGACACCCGTTGGTATGGGTGTAATCTGCCATGGGGGGATCAGTTGTATTTCCTGGTTTTTCGCGTCCTCTTTGTCCTCCCAAAGAGTTAATCCCAGCGTACCGTAAAAGAGAAACGGTTGTAGAATCGCTTTCTTCAGTTTCTCGATCTTGGTGGCTGGAAACATATCATCGAGAACAGCCTGGACGGTAGCAGCTTCCCGTTGGCCGTTCAGGGAGTCATTGCGCCGGATAACACGGGGGGATAGATTGAGCCCGAGTAACCGGCCTTTCTGCATTGCATACTTAGCCAGCAACTCCTCATACGTAAAGAACGTCCGCCCCTGCGCATCAGTATACGAGGCTTTAACTATTCCCTTGGTATAGTTAAGCCGAAAATTTCTCATGCCCTGGCAATATGCATTGGTGTAATACCACTGGCATTGGTGTGGCGCTCGTATGGACAAGCCACGGTCAATCAAATGTTTGTACGTTGATTCCGCATCCGTTACGTCGGCGGGAAATATTGAATTTGTGCTCATAACAGGCCTCTTTTCTAGAAAAGAGTCTGGCCCCGTTATTAATACAACACATGATAGATGTTTTTGGCGTGCAAATATGCTTTACGTGCATTGTCAGTAGTTTCATAGTATCCTAAGCTTTTTGTTTTACCGTTAACCATGATACGTGCATGAAACTTCCCGCTTTGTTTATGATAACTATACCCTTTTGGGTCATTCCTATTGAAGCTATTCTGTTGGTTAGTAACGGATCTCAAATTACATTTCCGATTATCTAGGGTGTTGTGGTTGATATGGTCACCCTGTATTCCCCCTTCATTATGCCTTGGTAATTTTAGCACCTCCCGATGCATCCGTATACGTATCTTTTTACCACACCTTTGCCTTACTGTCCGCATAGCGTAATACGACTTAACACCAGGGTTATAGTCAGCATGCCATTTATACCCACATAGCGATGTATAATCATCGTCATCCACGATAGCACATTGCCCTTGTGTTAGTTCTATACGCTTCATAATATACCTAGCCCTAGGTCGTCATGTAATTCACGTCTGATCATGCTTCTTCTCCCGGAAAAGGTGGTTGCGTATCGTCATCCCCAAACATGATCTCAGGTGATATGTGCGGCCCTTGAGGGATTATCACTTCCTCATTACCATCCATTGGAGGGGTCCAAGGCATATCATTCATGCGAGTGTCGTGCGCGTTAGAGTGTATCAATTGCTGATTGGCGAGAGCTGTATCTCCAGTGTCAGTCCTTGTTCTCAACGCAATCAATTCACTGATCACCATAGATTGTGTTCTCTGCAACCGCTCAAGCGCCGCAAGCATACGCCCACTCAAACGATACGAAATAATCACCGCGATATAGGTGGGCGCCACAGCCCAAACGGCGAAGACAAGCAATAGTATTCCAATTTCAATCGTCATGTTTAAGACTCCATTCTTAAATATTATTATCCAACAACCACTGGTGACTCCCACACATTATCATCCCTTTCACGTTCACTTCGGTCAAAATCACTTTGCCGCTTTAGTAATACTGCTAAGTATTCCGACCTGACCTCGCTCAAAGGCATACCCACCAAGACCTCTTCGCCCTCAATATATGGCTTTCCCTTTTTGATGCTCTCACACATATCCCGTAAAGCATTGACGCCCTTGGTTGGTTCAGCCGACCCCTTGTTGTGTGGAACATATTGCACCATTGCCCCGGCGTCTATGATGTCGTCACGCTTCAACTCCGACAGATCGATGGTGAAATATTTGAACTGATTACGTTCCTCGTTGAAGGGCCATTTAGTTTGATAAGACCCGGGCACCTTGAATAGACCACGAGTTATACGATACTGGAATGCGGTCTTGATACGATGTCCCTTTTCGTCCAGGCCGGCCGGGTATGTGACTGGATGAATGATGGGGTACCAATCGCTGGGTATCAATCCCTCGGCGTCTCCCTCGTATACACGCCTACTTATCGTCTCAATGAGGAACCTTTGCGTGGCCACTGTTTCAGGTGCTATGATAGATACATCCCATGCAGCACAAAACATAATGAAGAAATCCCAGAACTTATCATCGGGCATACGGCCTGCCCATAGATCTAAACGCCACCATGTATTGCGAGCGTCTATCCCAGTAATGGCAATCGCCTTCAAGTCACTCGTAGATTTTAACGTGGGGGCATAGTCAAGCGTTGCGATCTTCGTCATGTTATTAAAGTGTTCTCGCTGATTGACATGATCAATCTGCCACTTCGGTTTCATCCCTGCGTCATATCCCGTGAAGTAGTGATACGTCATGATCGCTTCAGGATCTGGTAGATGTGCGGCAAACCGGTTGTCAAGATTAGGGGGGACTTTGTCAACGGTATACTCATTCGCCACTTCACTAAGCTGAAGTAGTCGGGCCTTTTCTTCCGAAGGACAGTTCATAACCTCAGTCATGAATGCCTCACTATCAAGTCCCTTCAAGCTCTGTAAGAATTTAACCGAATATCGCTCAGGCCAAGAGCTTGATAGAACCTTCCCGGTATTCTCATCGAGTCTTGCCCCGCTCTGGATCCGACGAGCCCAACCGCGGTACTTCTTTTCTTTCGAGTGACATACGTGATACAAATGGGACCGTGCCCCAATCATTGTCCCAATCCAGAAGAACTTGAAAAACTTCGGATTGATCATGTAGAACACTTTACGGGTGATGAACTTTTCAACCGCTTCCCTCAGCTCCGTATACCGCTCTTGCTTGTTTGAATCCGGATCATACTCGCAGTCATCCAGGATGTATCGAGAGGTACGAGTACCACGTTGCTTACTGCCGATAGTAAGTTCTTCCAGGACTGAATTATTCAGTAGTCCCATGTAATGCTTGTTGAAGATTCGGTTACGACCTTTTTTCGGCACCATCTTGCCGAAGTCATCGATAAGCAAGCCGTTCTCTTCCAACTGAATCATCACCGGCGCTGCTTTGTCTGCGACCAGTTTATCAGACGCCATACAGCAAACTACCTGCCGCCCAGGGAAACACACAATCTCGCGTAGCGGTAATTCTTTTGAGAAGATGGTAGACTTGCCCTGGCCTCTGGGGAATGCTTCTACCGAGATTGGGAAATTGCAAAAGTCCTGCAACATCAACAGGTGACCCTTGGCAGTAGGAAGTAGACCACCCTCCTGATAGAACGTTGCTCCCTGTGGGGCCAGGTAATGATTCCTGAAGAACATGTGACCCGTGATGTATGCCAAGGTGCTGGACACATCTTGACATACAGCCACACGGGCTTGCCTTTGCCCTTCAGCGCTCAACTCCCCATAGTCGGCCGGTAATGGAAAGTGCTTATTTCCTTCTCGGACATTCATTATTTACAGGCAAACTCACCATACTGCGTTGTAAGAACTTCCCACAATGCACACGACATGAGTATCTGAACTTGACGTTTATCAGACGCTGACGCTGCACCTTCCTGAAATTTTAAGACCTCCCACATATCCG
>Ga0233412_10000315_pt1 | contig 28710 bp, 36 predicted proteins | sample Na_anoxic_4_MG_FD_180667 | JGI IMG/M metagenome (GOLD analysis project Ga0233412, IMG submission 180667) | Seawater microbial communities from Saanich Inlet, British Columbia, Canada - Na_anoxic_4_MG | ecosystem: Environmental > Aquatic > Marine > Inlet | place: Canada: British Columbia... | reverse complement strand
AAGACATGGTTGGGGATCGCCTTGATTCATACGCCTTTGGGCAGACTGCCAGCCCCGTTGTCTTGGCTATGGATGGAGCTGGGCGTGTTAGCCTCGATATATGTTTTGATCGCCTTGTTGCCCGCCGGGATGCCCAGCATGCAAATCGGGATCGGGGTGGCTTTGCTGATATTTGCGAGATACCAAATCAAAGAGGCGAATATAGTGATCCCGTTCCTGACCCTAGCAATATCGAGTTATGGTATCATACTATTAGGCTAACGAAAATTTTTAAGAAGTAAAACGAATTTTATCGCATATAAAACAAAATAGCGCGCTGTACTATAGTCAGCCGTCGCGCAATCTCGCAAGTAACGGCAGACTCCGAACGTGCGGACTCACGTGACTGACCACCGGGGACTTATTATCCGGCCCGGTGGTTGTCCTCCCAGAATGGTCGGTAAGTGGAGATTTTCCGTCCTAGCCACCTGTCACAGGGTGGGGGGAGATAGACGAGTGATCATAATATTATGATCCACGCGGTAAAGCTAGACCTGGGCGCGTCTCAGTCTATTCTTCCGATATATTTTTAATATATATCGGCAGTCTGTAGGATAATCTTGTGAAAGCGACGCGGAAACCTCATGCGACGGTGTCCAAAGTTGCGGCCTTTTTGTTTGGGCTAATTAGACGGACTCTTTCCCCATTAACATGGGGGGAGTCCGTCTTGCTCTGCTCCTCGTTTCCTATGCTCTGGTGTGTTCGTTGTCCACAACAGAGCATAAAATATAAATAAGAGAGAGAGAAAAGAGAAGTAAAATGACAACTAAACTTGAGCCTAACCTCCAAACAGCAACCACCAAACAACCTACCAAACCAGCCGTGCCAAAATCAGGTTACAAATTTGTAACATGCAGGTTATTGATCTGTAACACAAAAAACCAAAGAACTTTTTCCATGTTACAAATCAATAACCAGCGGTTTTTTCATACCATCATTTATAGCAAAATAGCGGTTTTAGTCTAAAATGTAAATCCAAATCGTATTTTCGTAAAAAAATGGACAAACCATAATTTGAGAATCAAAAACGGCCCATATTTAATCGAAAATATGGGCCGTTGGCTTGTCTTCCTTAGCTAGTCCACCAAATCAATATCACATTACCCCATTCTGTCCTAGCCCTCCGATGAAAGGCCAAATTTCTCAATCGTTCGATTGACGATGGAGATGGCCAATACTTTTTAATTTTGTCCCCTCCATTCGCTAAATCCCGATAAACCGTAACACGAACCCGGCCCCCTCGTTTTTTCAGCGATAAATGCTTGCTCATCTTATCCCCCTGTCATAAAGTTACTCAGGTAACTTTATGACTTTGACCACATCGCCGAGTCGATTCTGCTTGACCCATCCCCCAACCGGCGATCATGTCAGCCAATGGCCCGGTGGCGATGATCTGCCCGGTCTTTCCGATGATTAGCTCAGGCTGATCCCAGTCAAGCATCGTGATCACCCCCGTTTTTAGCGTGGTTTGTGTATCAATTACGCGCTGGTTGCTCGATCCTCTGTACTGCATATCGGCTGAATCTAACTGATAAGTATAACGCCCGTCAACAAGAACATTTATCTTACTCAACGTGTTCCGGTTTATCGGATGTGTTAAGTCGTCAAAATGATAGCCCGTATAAATGATGATATGCGCCGACTCTAATCGGAGTCTGATTTTGCCGACCAGTTCCAGCAGACTCATGCCTTGGACAAAAGGTTCACCGCCGCTAATGGTGATCTGATCGCCATGCCGTATTAGCTCATCGGCCAAATCGTCGATGTTCATGTATCGGCCTTTGTAAAAATCATGTGTGTGTGCAGATTGACAGCCCGGACATTCGTGATAACAACCTTGTGTAAAAACCACGGAGCGACAGCCCGGCCCGTCCACATGGCTATTATGTTGTATGCTCGATATTTTGATATTGGACATTAGAACGCCCCCTCATAAACCGCTTCCGTCGCCTCTTGATAAAAATCGCCCGTTGGATCGTCCACTGTGATCACACCCATGCTGTCCAAAAACTGGCTAATCTCTGAGCAGACCGGCCCGGCCACCCCCTCGACCAGCGCGGTCATGTTGCCGCTCTGGTCGATCTCGACGGTGATCGTCGCCATGCTCCCATCGTTAAGCATTTTAGTTAGTTCGATTTTCACGATTGCCTCCCTACCAGCACCCGCTGGACGTTCTGATTATCCTCGACTATGTTCAGATCATAGCCGTTGGCAAAGGCCAAATCTTGCAACTTGAGCATGGCGGCTCGTTGGGCCACGCCGTTGATGATATCCTCTTGACCGTGTTCGTCATACAAACATTTGTATGACCCGTTTTCGTCATAGACCCATGCTATGTCTGAAAACGGAATCTCTGCAAAAGGATTATCCGTGTAGGATTTGATTAGTACAGCGTTGGTTATGGTTTGGCTATCTTGCCTAAAATAAGCCTCATATAATGCCGTTTCGGTGGCTTCTACCACGTGATATGGAATCCCCATCTCATCAAGCGATTGTGTGATATGATTACGTTCTGTAATTTGTGTTGTAATTTGTTTGTACTTACTCATTGTAAAATTCCTTTATTTCTGCCTTCACTTTATTTAACATGTCTTGTATTTCTGCCTTCACTTCATTTAACATGTCTTGGGTGGATTGTGTCTTGTCACCCGTTTGTATGCACCAATTCAAGATATAAAATTCCTCTAACAATGATTTATATCTTAAATACGTTAATATTTCATCAAACGAGTTTATCGTCTCACCATTAAATTTTAGTTGGTTCATATCCGCAACCCTAACCCTTTGGCGTTGGCCGATCCGTTGGACTCTGGATCATCCGAGTCGGCTGACCGTGCATCCCACTGGCGGTAATAGTCCAGTTGAGCGGTCATGGTGGTGCTGATCGGCTTGATCTCTTCCAACGATAGCCTTAACCATCCTGAATTAAGAGTCGAATCAGCTAACATGGCCTTACGTAAACCACGTTTGACGACTATTTCAATCTCTGCCCCGGTAAACCCTTTCGAGAGATTAACCAGCATGCTCATGTCGTAATCATCCGGTTTCCGGCCCCGCTTTGATAGATGAATCCTGAAGATTTCAGCCCTTGCCCGCGGGCCGGGTAAATCAACAAAGAATTTCTCATCAAACCGTCTGACCAACTCAACCGGCAGACTTTGGGCATCATTGGCCGTGGCGACTACAAACACCGGCGATAACGATTCCTGCATCCATGTGAGCAGATCAGAGAGCATGTCCTTACGAGTCCCTCCGTCAAGCTCACCCCCACCGCCAAACGCTTTCTCAATCTCATCAATCCACACCACGCATGGGGCAACAGCCTCGATTGTCTTAAGAGCCTGCTGTAACTTAGCCTGACCCTGACCGACCACACCTCCCCCGCTTGCCAGTAATTCAGAGATTGATAATTTCAGCAACGGTTTCGGATACTTGCCACCAGCGCAAGCCTTCGCCACCAGACTCTTACCCGTTCCGGGAACACCCGCCGCAAGGATGCCCCGTGCTGGCTCAACGCCAAACGCTTTGGCCTCTGGCGTAAAACTTAGCTCGGCCTCCTTCAGGTATTGCTTCAGTTCGTTTAAGCCGCCAACGTCGTTGTAATCCGTTGTACTATGGAAATACTGCAACACGCCCGATTTACGGACAATCTGCTCTTTTTCGCCTAACACAATATCCAAGCATTTCCCGTTAAGCGTCCCCCCGCCAAGTATTAGAGCCTGTTTTAATGCGCTCAAACTGTCGTCTAAGGTCAAACCCTTCATGGCGTTGACCAAAGCGGTTTTGTCGTCTTCCGTTAGCTGATCATCCGGCGAAGCTTGGGCCACATTGCCCAGCACATGGCCTAATTCCGACTCATCCGGTAACGGAAAATCGACCAACGAGACATGCGCCTCCAATTCATTCGGTAGCTGCAAAACCGGAGACAGTAGGATCAGCGTGTGGCTCGTGTGGTTAAAAGCAAATGATAGGTCAAGCAAGCCCCTAACCACTCTTGGATTATTGAAAAACGCATGCATGCTTTTGGCAACAAATACCACACATTCATGGCGATTAAATTCAAGCATGGCCCCGATGGCTTGCGCTGGGTCAATGATTGGTTGCTTGCCCCTGATTAGCTCCTTTGGTAGCTCATTACCCGGCTCAAGCATCTCAAAGCCACCAAAACATCCCCAGGCGATTAGTTGCGCCTGTTTTTTGCTTTGCGGATTAACATGCTTATCCGATTTGATAATCTCTTTCAAGGCTGACATGGCCCGGTATTCTTCCGGCGTGGTCAGCCCTATCATACTCCGGTTTGCTCTTATTAGAGCGTCAATTTTGGTTAGTACTTGCATGATTTCTCCTTTTCTTATGCCAACGTTGTAGTATAATGGTCGCCCCATTTTTCATTTAAGGCTTTCCATTTTGCGTTATGCTCCTTAAAATTTTTTAATTCTTGTTTTAATTCTTGAACGCTCATGTCGTCCAAGATTTCGCCAAGTTCAACGAGTAGCTTTTCCCGTTCTGTTGGCTCGGTTTCTGTGGCAAAAAATTCATCCCGTTCGGTTTCTGTGGCAAATTCTTTATTCTCAATCACATTACCGATCCAGTATTTTCTACTGTAGAGAAGTACTCCGTTATGCCATTGGTTTTGAAATTGCCAGTTATGATTCATAATCGTATATTCTCCACACCATAATCTTTCACAATGTCAGTTTCAAGCATAAGCTTCCTTATTTCATCCTTGACCGTTTCTACAAATACCAGTTTTTCGGGCATGTCCACGGCCTCAATCTGTATCTTGACTTTCACCTGAGAGTTACCCCCTATGCGCATTTTATAAAGCGCATAGCTTAACTCGTCAAAGAAACGAATATCGCAACTACTTTTATAAAATCCTAGCCTAATCACTTCAAAAATAACTTGATTATGTACTTGATCGGTTCCATCAAGTTGTAAAAAAGTCTCATAATCGAATGTTTTCAACGCCGTAATCCTCCGCTACGTTGGTTTTTAATACCCGATCCGCCGACTCTTTGGTCAACCGAATCACGTCCTGCATGGCGTTGGTGAACTGTTCCGGCTCGGCCACGCCTTTACCCTTTGGGAGTTGGTTGGATAGCTGGGTTAATTTTGCCTCAAGCTCGTCATCCCCATGCGAGTTGAGCAACCTGAATCGTTCAATTAGCTCTCTGGCCTGTTTGATCTGCCTGCTGGACAGAGAGCCTTTTTTATGATAAGCCCCTGCTAAGGTGTTGACCGCCTTAAACATCTCGGCCCGGACGTTATCAAGCATCTCATTAAGCGGATTCGACACCTCGGCGATCTGCTCTCTAGCTCGTTCAATCGCCGCTTGGCGCATGGCCTCCTTTTCGCTGGCAATTTTCGTCAGTTCGAGTCGCTTCTTGGCCTGAGTAATTTCTTTTTCCGACTCGGCCTCCTCGGCCAAGGCCAGAGCTTGTTGAGCCTCCTGTTCCATCTTGGCCGCCGTCAGGTGATCGCGGGCTAAATCAACTTGAAGTAATAGAGGCACGGTTGAGTATTGCATGTTGATTTCTTCTATTTTGTCAACATCTGGCATTTTGTCGGTGGCTTTCTCAACTACATAGTCAATAAAGTTCCGTTTGCCGTCGATGGTGACAGATTTACCATAATAACTAATATACTGGTAAATGAAGTTAAGCGCGTCCGATCCTGCCTCTGGTTCTGGCAGATTCATCTCTTTATAGTTTGCCTCAACTTTCTTTCGATGCGATGCGCTCATTACGGCCCATGCTTCTTTGGCGATGTCGGAAAAATCATCTGCTAGTTTGTCTTCAAATTCCCGATGTCGCCATGTTAGATATGCTTTTATGGCCCTTAATTCGTCTTGATATTCAGTCCATTCTTTAATGAACAACGGCCATGCTCTGTGACCTATCCAGTTATAGTTTTCTAAGCCAAGAGATTCCAACTCATGACCGTAGCTGGCAATATTGCGCCGAGCTTTGCGTTCAAGGCTTGCCAAGCTCCGAATAGGATCGCATTCGATCATGCTGTCGGGAAACTCTCCCGGCTTGACCTTTAGAACGATCCAGTATGCCACATTCCCAAAATGCGGCGATGGTCGCCACCCTTCGGGAGGTTCCAAGTTGATCCACCGGCCCCGCCCTTGTTTCTCAAAGCTAATCCAATCATTGCCTATCGGATATTGAATCGCCTTGATGCTGGCTGATTTATTAAAATATATGGCTTTGGGTTGCTTTAAAGCATCATCAAAGCCTATATAGATGTTCGATTCACCATCATAATGATAATAGTGAGCCATTTTGTGCTTGAAGATTAGCCGTCGAGACTGCACACTCAAGCCACGCCCTCGCAGGTCATCGGTATTAATGCCAAGCTCACCCGGCGTGATGCTGACCCGGAACATAGCGAATTTTTCAACGTGAATCCTGATAATGTTTCCGTTGTCCCGAATCCATTGCATGATTTCAGACTTTTGAATTTTCGGTGCTGGGCCATCCAACGGCTGACCGTTTTTCCATTGGATGTTTTTGGGTGTGTTTGGCTCACTGTCGAATACCTGCCATATTATCCGGCAGGGGTCGCATTGGTACGAATATTGTGTATAGTCTGGCTCGGTAGGGTGTTTGGTTTGTTTTCTACGATTCCACCACCGAGTTTCAACCCCGCAAGTGGGGCAAGGTGAGTTATATTCTTTCATGATTTTACCTCAGTAAGTTTATTACTGCGTATATTTCAATAATTCAACTTCTAAATTGCTTCCCAAAGGAGGCAACAAAGAATTTGTTGCAAGGTAATCATTGATGTTTCTTATTAATGATTCATCAATGGATTGATTTTTTTCAAGAAATGAAATTTTCTCTTGTAATTCCTCGTTTTCTTTTCTTAAAGCCTTGATTTCGTCTCGTAAATCGTCGGGCTCGTCATGTTCCTTAATTGTTGGTATTGATGATCGTTGATACCCCGTTATTTTTTGGTTGAGAAAATCGGCAGGTAGTTGATTTTTTATACCACTTAACTGCATTTCAAACCCTGTTTTACATTCCTTACTGCTAAACAATCTTATTGACAATAAGGGACAATTTATTTGATCTTGAGGGACAAAGGCTTTTATTTCGGTATAAATCTGGTGGTGTTCCATCAGATTGACAAAATTAAACAATGACGCTGGTCTCATCTGGTGCGAGTAGATTGCTACGAATACGGCGTTTTCACGGTGATGATGGATTTTGATCGCTCCTTCCGGGACAAACAAACATAATTGTTGTATCGCATGCCTACAAAATGATGATAAAACTTTTTTTTCGATATACTGCATGATATTGCTCCTTTAATTTTCTATTACTAGCATGGTTTTAGGCCAGTTTAATCGAATCAACCGGCTTTTTAAGTTTTGCATGGCTTCTATGTCGGTTTGCCCTAAAGCAAAAATATTTTTATGGTCAGCGATTGATAATCGCCAATGTTTCAAAACGGTTAGATCATTGGCTAGTTTTTTGTCAGGTATCTGATTCAATTTTAGCCTTAATACTTTCATGATTTTTTGCCTTAGTTTATCACTGCTCAATAAACAATAGATTACCTTTTGTTTTAAGTGGAACGCTTACATAGTGCGCCTTGACCCAAGCCAAATATTCTGGCCTGTTCCGGGTAAAGCGTTGATCCCAACCAAAGATAATTACTTGAGGCTTGTATTCTTTGGTCAGGCTGATCAATTTCTGCTCGTCCAAATTACCTGCTACCAGTCGAACATTCGACACGTCCGCCAATTCGGGGATTAGCTTCTTATCAGCCACAACCGCAAGTAAAGGCTCATCGGTGATGATAAACCTATCAGTTATGTTATCTTGTAGATAACCAATGATTTCGGCATCACTGGCATGGCTCGGTGCTACGAGTGACTCCATGTTTTTGTCAAATTGGTGAGGTAAAAACAGGACAAACCACATGGTAATAGTGGCAATAGTCGCAGTAGCGAAATTTATTTTTGGCTTTTGCGATTTGATAAAAAGGGTTATTTGCTTGATAGCTATTGCTATTAGAATCGCTTGCGGAAAAGCCCAAACGATTAACAAATGTTCCCACAAAGGTTTGTAGTTAACCAAAGTTATCAAGGTAATAATCAACCAACTATCCAGCCAAATCCCATGCCGCTCGTTTTTCCACAAAAATTTTAATCCAAGCAGACTCATTGATGTATAGCCAAAATTATCTATCAAATCTTTTATGACAAACAACCAGCTTGGCAAAGCGGCAAAGGCCGAGAGTCCACTCCTTCTAATTTCGATATTTGTCGCTATAAAAGCATCAAAATCTACATGCCAGAGCATCGCCAAGCCGACCACCGCCAAGCCGACCAGAAAAGTCAGCCCGTCGATCAACCCGTCGATCAGCCCGTCGATCAATCCGTTATCTCTTTTCTGTCGTAGCGCAATCAACACCACGAACATTGGTGTTAAGAACATCGGCAAAAATTTAAGGCTAAAAGCCAACCCCATCATGATCCCGGCCAAAAATAGCCACACTCGGCCTCGATACTTAGAGCTTTGGTCGTGATACTGCCAGCCGAGCCACAAGGCCACCATAGCCACCGACATGGATGGTACATCACCGATAATCACCTTTGAATTGAGAAAGAATCGAGGATGCCAAGCCAGCACCAATACCGTCAGCAATCCAGCCCACCGCCCACCAAACTTTTGACCCATCAACCCGGTGAAGGTCAGGCCAACCATTGCAAAGCCTATAATCGTTATTCGGCCAAGTTCTACCGCAACATCAGGCCACCAAAAAGCCCACAATAAGCTATAGAAAAATAATGGTGGTTGCACGGCGAAAATTTCATCATATAGGCTATAGCCTTGGTTGAGTAAATGCGCCCCGGCCAGATAAGCCCCCTCGTCATATTCCCACCGTAAGCCGTCGATGTGTTGCAATTGCCACACTGCGAACATTAAAACGGCTATGCTCATAAGATAAATGTCTTTATTTTTCAAGTTTTGTAATTGTTTCATGGTTTAAGCTCTACAATACCAATTTTTAATTGTCCTTCAGGACGATCAAAAATTCGTATTTCATTGATTTTTGTTAATTGATTGTAAAACAAACGAGTCTCGTTGTCTGTAGTGAAATTTTCGGCATGGATGACCCAAGCCCTGCCCGTCGGTAAATCTTTTTCGTCATCAACCAGCACCGCACCGAGAGCCATTATCGACTCGTTGTTGGCGTGGAATCCGTTGGCGTTGGTCTTGTTGCGTAGCATGTAAACGTTACGGTTCGGCAGATAGTACCAAACCGCCAACACGTCTGACGTAAACAAAATTGTTTCGCCCGGTGCTGGCTGAATCTGTCCGGCCCAGCCTTTGTTATCGAATTTCACATCATGGCTATAGTAAACCAGCACATGCCCGGCGATGACCAGCACCACAACGGCCACAATCGGCCACCGGGCACGGCTCAAAAACATGGCGATCAGGATAATCAGCATGGGCATGATGATGATTAATGCCCTGGCTGTGAAAATTGGCGAGACCACCGATAACAGCCCGGCCAACAACACTGGAAACCCGGCCAGAAATAGCACGTCACGCCCCCACCGCCAACCGGCCACCATGCCCCCGGTTATCACAAAAAAAGATACCGCCATGCTAATTGACCATGCCGAGTTCACTGGCCCGTTGACCCATTGTTGCATCTGGTAAGCCACCGAGCCAACCGAGACATAAGGAATCCATACACTCGATTGTTGTCCAGCTACGTTGGCGATGTAATACCCCACCCCATAAACGGCCCAAGGAAGCCACAACAAACCGATTAAAACATAAGCCTGAACTAACCGCCGAGTCACTAAATGGTTAAGGTTAAAGCGGTATTGAATGGCATGAAAAAATGGTAAAGTCGCCAGTCCCAAGGCCGCGCTTAGGTTTTGCGAGTAAAGCAATATCACGCCACCGGCGACCATTTGGGGCAAGCCCTGCCTTTTCCAATAGTTGAGATAGCCCATAATGAGCAGGATCATGCCGAATTGCACCAACTGATACATGCGAATCTCCTGACTGTAGAACAGTTGAAACGGCAACACGGCCATGAGGATCGCCGCAACCATCGACTCTGTATCGGAGCGTTTGAACATTTTAGCCAAACGATAGACCATGTAAATGTTGGCCGTCCCGATGATGGCCGATGGCAACCTGAGCCACCAGTCGGACGGCTGACCCACCGGCAAATTGCCCCATGCCCATATTATGAGGTGAAAGCCCGGCGGATGGACTCCGTTTTTGCAGTAGGTTAGGATGTCCAACGGTGAACGGTCAACCAGTAAGGCCAAGATTGACTCATCATACCAAAGGTTGTTAGAGTCGAGCTTGAGCAATCGAAGCCCCAAGCCACCGGCCACAACGAGCCACAGCATGCGATCATCCGTATAAGCTCGGCGCGGTGAGGCATTGAAGATTAAGCCGAATTTATAGAGCAGACCAAAGGCGATCAGCCCGGCGATCAGGTTGATCAGAGCGAATTGATCGCGATATTCTAGGTTTTGTAGCCATAGGCCATACTCTGGATTATTCATGATTGCTCCTTTGATTTATAAAAGTTACCTTAGTAACTCTATGACTTAACACCTTAATTCCATCACCATCAATTTTTATCTTGACAGTGATGGAAAGCTCAAAACTAATTAACAAGTTTTAGTAACGGAAAGTCTTCAGCTTGCAAGTCTCCCAAATCCCGGTCTATGGCGTTGAGACTTATGTCTATAGCCCGGACACCAAACATAACAGCGATTTCTATCATTTTGTTATCTGTTACGCCTAGTTTTTCGGCTTGCAATTCTATATTATCCCATTGAGTTGTTGACAAACGTATAGTTCGTTGTCGTGATGGTACTTGTTTACCCATGTTGTTTCTCCTTATGAACTGTTTTAGATAATCTTTTTTGCATCTCGAATACTAACCAATCTAAAGCGGCTTGAGTATCTGCATGCTGATGCTGATATTGGTATAAGTCCCCCATGCTTGATGTTATGTGTGACGACAAGAGAGGGACAAATTGATTTAATATTAGGCGGGCCTGCGATTTGGTCAATCGTGGTTTGGTGGTCATAACAACTCCTTATGAAACGATCTTGATATTGTAACCATTGGTGTAACTAGTTAAAGTGTCCATGTACCTGTGTTCTATAATTTCCTTCTCTTGGTCATTAAAGGCAAGAATAATCATCCTCTTGTCGAAAAGACCGAGGCAAATCGAGCGTTGTAGAACACTTACATGGCTGTTTGTATCAATGATTTCGCCCCAAACGTCCGCCGCTTCCGGCTCGATTTCGGTTTGTCGTGGTCGAGGCGGTTCGACCTTTTGGTAGGGGATCGGTTGCTCGGTGAGTATGGCGTTACAGATAAAGGCCACTGGGTCATTGACTTTTTGACCTGTTGCGTCCTCGTATGTATCGCAGATAAGATCGCCATGGTCGAAATATTCCAAGATAGTTTCCTGCTTGACTGCCAGAAACCGGTCCAGCATGGAGTCTCGCAATTTGACTCCGTATCTCTCGGCCAGCAACCGGGCAAGGTAGTTCCGATCAGTCAATTCTTGCTCGTTTATGCGGGCCGTTTTAAACTTATGCCCACAATCTAAACATTTACGCCAACGGAATGTCTTCCGGGTACTTGTAGCTCTTGTTTTTCCTTGACATCTGGGACAATCCATATTGCTTTAGCTCCCCAATTCCGTATAATTAAAAAATCCGTTTAATTTACTTGGCAGTGGATTTTTCGGTGCGGGCGACTCCTTTAGTGGGGGTCGCCTTTTTGTTGTACTTCTTTTTATAATCGTTGTAGCAACTTCTACAGAGACGGCCATGCGGTTTCCCGTTGGCATACAATCCCCCTTTACACGTTTTACAAAATTTCCTCTTGGTGACAATCGTTCCATTGAGTTTGAAAGTTCCTTCGTTGTGGCGTGTGTTTGCCCCGGCAATGCAAATTTTTATTGGATGATTGAAGTCATGAAAATCAAATTGACGGCGTTGACAGTAGGCGATAAAGCCGTTAACTACTGTTGAGTAAACTTGTTGATGTTGTACTAATTCGGTAATTTTGCTATAAACATCACGCCGTTTTACCGGCATGGTTTTGCGTAGCTCAAGCACTATCTGGTACGCATTTAACGGGGTTCGTTCTACAACTTTTAAAATTCTTTTTTCTAGCATGATTAGCTCCTTGAGTTTAAAATTTCTTGACCGACAAGTTGACCGACAACACACAAGCCTTTATTGATGCGGGTTAGCGGCTAATTAGCTTTTTTGTCGGTCAACGGTGCGTCAGGCTGACCGACAACTTGACCGACAACTTGACCGACATACAAGCCTTATTTGATGCGGGTTAGCGGGTTAGTTGGCTTTTTTGTCGGTCAACTGTGTATCAGGCTGACCGACAACTTGACCGACAACCTGACGTGATTTTTTACCTTTTGGTTTCGATAATCTCCCCTCCTTTTCGAGTTCCTTAGAAATGTTCCTAACGGCATGAAGTGTCACTTCGTTTTTAAATTGCTCATAGAGCTTTTGAGACTGAAACGCTCCCTCGTTCTGTTCAACCGCAAACTTCAGCATGCGACCAATCAATTCCTCTCTGCGATTCTCTTCCGCCTCGGCTTCTTTCTCCTGGCGCTCGGTCGAGCTTTCATGCTTAAATATTACTTCACTAATGATTTTGTCTACTTGCGCCATTTCATCCCCATTAATTGGCTTAAAGTAGACTCCTCTTAGTGTAACATCTCTAACTTTTTCTGACTGATAAACAAAATCACCAATCATTAAGTTTTTGGATGCAAGGTCATTGGCAAGAATAACCCGGCTGTCAATCGGGGTTGCCATACGAAAGGCCATACGAGCTGGAAAATTCATGCGGGTATCGCCGTCAATTATTTGGACGCTTGGGCGCTGGGTAACGGCTAAAAGATGAATGCCGAATGATCTTGCCCTTTGCGCTCCATCTCGGATACAAGAAAAAGCTATCTGCTTTTGCTCTGGTGGAAACATTTGAATATTTGCGAACTCTTCAATAAGAAACACAACACGATGTATCTTTTTACCGGATCGTTTTATGTATGTTGATATATTATTCGCTCCGTAATCTCGAAACAAATCGGCTCGTTTGCTGATCTCATCGTTTAGCCACTGGAATCGCTCAAAAGCATCCTCATGCCGATAAGCCACCGGAAATAGCAAATGAGGTATCTTATTGTATCTGGAAAACTCAACACCATCCTTTAAGTCAACCATAACAAATTTGATTTGCTCTGGGTCTGTATGCGAGAGAAGCCAGCAACATATCGCATGCGACTCGAACGACTTACCGCCCCCGGTCATTCCCCCTATTAGCAGGTGTGGAAATGTTTCCATGTTGTCCCATATCTGGTTCCCCATCTCATCCCGTCCAATGGGAATCAATAAAGGCGTTTTAATCGGGTCATACCCTTTGGGCGGCTGAAGGTCAACATAGTTGAAATTTACCTTACTATTATTCATGTGCCGACGCACGATAAAAATAAAAGCATTACCCCGACTGTGCCGAAATTCGACGACACGTTTCAAGGCCGTTGACAAATTTTCGGGGACTTCCTCTTTCTTCAAGTCCTTATATGAATACCCATAAGGTAGTTTGTTCACCTCAATTTCGACCCGATCCGGGAACAAATGAATCGGCTCGGCAAACTCAACCGTTTCAAGTACATTGCCCCCGTCCTTGTATTTTCGAGTATAGCAGATACCTTTCCGGGTAAGCTCCTGTTTGATGGCCTGAGCGTAGTAATTCGCCTCTTCTACGTCAGGATCGGGAGGCGTGTATAGTCCGAGTGTTTGTAATATTCCGTTAATCATTTTTTACGCCTTCGTCCTTTTTTACGCCTTCGTTTCTTAGATTGATTAGGGTTTGACTGTTTGACTGGCTCGGTAATCGCTTCTATATCGTCAACCGCCACCGAGAGTTTAAGGTCTGTTATCTGGCATCCATTGCCCAAGTAATCGGCTAACGATTTTGATATAGATTGGATCAAGAGGGGTTTGATTTTTTCTAGCCCCGGTGCTATTTTGTCTTGCTTTGTGGCTGATGTTGCGTTAATTTCTATTTTCATGATGCTCCTTAGTTCATCGAGATAAGATGTGACCAGTAAACATGCGGGCCGCAACTTATCATAATATGATAATAATTCCTCGGTGGCTCGTTAAGCCAAACTTGATATATCTTCATTAATAACCGTCCTTGGTTTTGGTTAGTAGCATTGCCTATGCCCCTCAATGGGGTAAAGACATAAAGTTTCAAGATTGAATTGATAAGAGACCAAGCCAAACAGTGCAATCCCCAACAATCCAAATAATCCCCATATCATCGCCGGATCAGATTCTAAATTTAGTAAATCCATCTTAAACGCAATTATCATGCTGATTGCTAGACCTAGGAAAAGCATAAATCCTGATCCGGTGAGTGTGCCTAAAATAAATATGTACACATTCCCGCTCATTTCTCCTCTCCCTTTATAAGCCGATCTAAAGTGGTTCTGAGACCACGCAGACCCAGCCCTACCGAAAGCTGAAGAACCTTCGATTTACTGATCTGTAATTCCTGAGCATACTGGTCGATTTGGATCCATTGCTCTTCAGTCAGACGCATGGTTTTTGGTTTTGTCGCCGGTATGTCTTTTTCTGCCATGTGTTTTACCTCCTTGATAAAGTTCGTTTTGTAATTCATTTGTATAATACTCCAAAGATACTGTTTTGTCAAACGCATACGTTTTTATTTAAACGCATGCGTTTTCAAAAAGAGGATAGCCATTTTGACAAATAGTATTTTTGCTATAAAATAAAAAGCCGAACATTTTTGTTCGACTTTTTATATAACATCTTAAAATCTTTATTTTCAAGTGTTTACATTGGGTACTGTAAACTTTCGGCCTTGTCTAATTTTTTTTGCTTGGCTTAGGTTTACCAAATAAGCTAAATCGGCCTCGTCAACTAACTTTTTATTTTTTTCAGCTTGATAAGGTAATAACCCTTGTCTGACCCATCGCGAAACAGCTGATAAATGGACATCATATTTGCGACTGGCAGCATTAAGAGTTAGGAAGTTGCCGCGTAGAGAGTAAAAATGCTCAGGTTTGATGGACTGATCAGCAGAATAGGCAGCGAGGTCATCATCATAAACAATAGTTTTCGGTTCATCTTTGCATGATTCGAGTACGTAAGCGGTTACAGTGCCTTTTTTAATCAGGCTATCCAGCTTTTCTGGTTTCAATTTGTACTTTTTCAAAGCTCGATTTTTTGTCAGGAACTTTTTCATGGTTTAGGCTTGCCTCCTTTGTCGTGGTGATAATGGTGAATATGGACAATTGTCGGGTCATCTTTAGGTTTAGGCTTTTTGATCACGCGCTCAATTATGTCACGGATAAATATGAATGCAATGGTTAACAACAAAAACGGGGCAATGACCATCAACAATTGACCCGTAAGCCATAACATTAACGGAATATCAAGAATCATTTCAAAGTGATCACTTTCGGGCAATTGAGCCAACAAAGGTACAAGTCGTGGTATTAAATTTAGAAACATTAAACCCCCAATCTATCGGAAAATCAGCAATTAAGACTTTGTTTCTTATAGTTGATGCTGGCATGTTGATTTTAATCGGCGCAATGGTCGGTCTATACGCCGCGGTGAATGAGCCACAACTGCTAAAAGTTACGCTCCAACTACATCAAACCGGTCAACTTGGGATTCTCTTAGCGTCCGTTGTGGCCTCGTGGGTTATCTTGTCTGTTTCTATGTCCGTTATTCGTGCCGTTTTTCTCTCTGACTAATGTTTATTTACGGAATTTATACGATATGTTCACTATATTATTTATATTGTTGTATCGACGCAGTAAAAATTTTTCGGCGTGGGTCTTGGGTTGATCATGAAGTTTTTTCTAACATTAACATTATTAGTGTTGAGTAGCTTAGTTGCTGAAGCGGGTCCGGCTCTAGTACAGGGAACATGTCCGGGCTCTATGGATATAATAACAGTCACAAGTTCGGCCAGTTCGGGTGCTGGATCGTTCTCTGAAGCATTGAATAATGTAGCAACGACAAACGGCTGTATTGATGTTTTAACATCAGAGATAACCATTACAACTCATAACGCGTATAGCAAATCATTTAGGTTACATGGTAATGGAGCGGTGTTATCTGGTAGCGGTACTCTTGACATGAAATTATACGCAGGTACAGATGATTTTTATTTGCAGGATTTAACAAACATAGACGTTTTGTTAATTCTGAATCTTACTGCGCTAAATGGTTCTAATAGCACAAATGCACATATAGACAGATATACAGCTATAAAGACTGATAGCCGATTCGAAGCGGGTAGTGATATTGCAGATGGTGCTACCGTCGAAATTAATAATTCTACTATTTTTCGGTTTACTTCTTGGAGAGCCACCATAATAGCCAATAACTCCACTTTTTCTAATCGTTTTACCGCGGAGTATGGCGGCAATGCTCAAGTTAAAAATTCAATTCTTGGTGGGTGTGCAGGGTCTATAACCAGCCTTGGCGGGGTGGTTTCTAGCAGTGCGTCATGTTCCCCTGATATTCAGGCCAGCCCACTTTTGGGGCCGATACAAGACAACGGAGGATTAACATGGACAGCGGCAATTGCAGATGATAGCCCGGCTTTTAATGCCGGGTCAAGCTGTCTTTCCGAGGATCAGCGAGGGGTATCACGTCCTCAGATGGGTACGTGTGATAGCGGAGCGTTTGAGCTTGAATTATGTACTACAGAAGTTGCTTGTTTACAAACGGTTATCGCTAAACAATCAACAGTTATTGCCGTACTTAGAACACCTAGTTCTTCCGGGCCCACGCCTAGTTCTTCCGGGTCAGAATCAGAATCAATTGATTATACTCTTTCCTCCGGCGATACGTTCACCATTAGGCGTGAAGCAACCTACGGATCTATTTTTACCGGTGCTATAGGCTCGTTTGTAGTTTTATTGATGCTTTTGGCCTTTCCGACAGTAATGGTTTTTTGGAGAAGATAAGCGATGCCAACAGGAGCGGAATTTGACGGTTTTACATTCACAGACCCCATTTTTCTAGAAACTTTTTGGACGTTTTGGGGGATAATCTTCCCGTTTCTTTCCCTCGTGATTAGTTTCTTACTGTTTTTTGGCTTGACGGATTCCATTGCCCAAATACTAGAGCGGTTTTTTTTTCGCTTCTCTGGCGACGGCGACGGCGTGGGCGGCGTAGGTGGTGATGCCGACCCCGTTGGTGATCAAGGCATGGTTGCCGATTCGGCCCCGGCCCCTCTCCCTATGCAGTCCAGAATGTTTAATCGATTCGTCAACCGTGACGTTAACCGGTATCGTGGACGTGTCTATTATAACCGAATGTACGGAATCGATGCCGATGTCACACCGGGAACGTCCGTTAATCTTTCTCGACCACCGACCCGATCATCTACACCAGAGCGACAACCACCACCAGAGCGACAACCTCCACCGGAAAAATACGTTAACAATCGTAGTGGTGGCCCTAGTGGATTTAGTAAATATCGCCCAATGTTGCGGGTTTTACGACTTCCCGGCGCGTGGATGGCCGAGGGAGTAAGGCGGTTAAGGTCATGACAGAGAGCTTTTTAAGTCTGATAACCGCCGTCATGTTTGTTTATTTTGTCATTGTCCTGCTACTTATCTTCATTGATATAATAGGTGTTGTACTCGATACGATCAGGTAGGAACAATGGAAGCGCAAAACCTTCAAGAGGCGTTTATTATAGCATTCAAGTTTTTTATAGAAATATCATTGGCTATCATTTTTAACATGGCGATAGCTATTATGATATTTTACTTGTTCCGGATTAAAGCACTATGGAAACGATAGATTTAAATATAGTTTGGAGCAATTTCACATCGTTAACATCGGTAACTATTTTTGCATTTGCCGTGTTAGTGGCTTTCTTACTCATTCGATTCATTGTAAGCGAGTCAAATAAAATAATATTGTCCAGTTTAAAGCAACTTAAATTTATAAGGAGGTAAAATATAGTATGCCCTCAGCATCTGCTTTTGTGTGGGACTTCCCTTGGGAAGGTATGATTGGCGTTTTCAATTCACTCACGGGTGTAGTGGCTGCACCGGTTATGATTGGTGTCGCTGTCACTCTTCTGTTCGCCGCTGCTTCTTTCGTGGTCACAATGGTCAAGCGTGGCGTAGGCCGTCGATAAACAGCGTTGTTTAGTTGGGCTGGTGGTTGGGTTGGCTTGCTGACCATCAGCTCAAGGAGGTAATTTTTATGTTTGGTACTATACCAACATCATCAACAGATTTATCATTTGCGACAGATATTGTATCTTCGTCGCCTATTGTAAATTTAATAACCGTTATGATGGGTCTTTTGCTTGGCACATCCGCCATACTCGGTTATATAAAATGGATTAAGGAGAATTAACATGTGGGGAACAGTTCCAACTATTGATACAAGTCCAATGGCGGAAGGGGCCATGGATCTTTTCGTAGGTCTCGGCCAGCCCCTGTTAGGGCCGTTGGGTGCGATCGTTTTATTCGCTGGCGTGATTTTCGCATTGGTGGCCGCTATTCGGTCTTTTGTAACGTAATGTTTAGAGCGGCCATATATGCGCGTGTTTCCTCAGAAAAACAGAGGAAAGATTTATCTATCCCGGCCCAAATCCATGAATGCCGGGATTTCATCCAGTCGCAGGGCTGGCAATTCTTCCGGGAGTATGCGGAAAAGGACGCTGTTTCTGCATTTAAAAATTCGGCGATTGATAGGCATGCTCTTCATGCTATGCTTCGAGATGCAGAGCTTGAATTATTTGATATCGCGGTAGTTTACGATTTCGCTAGATTTTCACGTCACAGAGAATTTCACATTCTCTATGAGGCAAAATTGAACGAGCAGGGCGTTACGTTGGTCAGCGCAACCGAAAAAATACAAGATTCGCCTTCGGGCCGATTGTTAAAGGGTCTACTGACTGATTTAAATCAATTTTATAGCGAAAATTTACGGATCAATGTTAGGCGTGGTCAGGCCGAAATGTTGAGACAAGGAAAATGGCCGGGTATACCTCCAATTGGCTACAAAAAAATTGATGGTGACTGTGTACTCGATCCCGACAATGCCCCATTTGTTAAAGTGGCTTTTACCGATTTTGCCACGGGTGGCTATACTCTCAATTCTTGGGCCGAGCATGCTTATGAACAAGGGTTCAAGAGTAAAAAGGGTACGAAATTAAAACTTGGTCGTTGGGGGTATATTTTCCACAATAGATTTTATCTAGGTATTCTTAAGTGGGGAGAATTAGAAGTAATGGGAAATCATCAAGCGTTGATTGATGCCGACATATTTGATCGTGTTCAATATGTGATCGCTGGTCGCACAAAAAATAAAAATCCTAGAGAGAAAATGCACTATCCATTATCTCGGCTGTTATACTCTGATGATGCTGGATGTCGCATGATTGGTCATCAAGGAACATCTAGTAATGGTGAAAAGCGTCGGTATTACAAATCGGTTGAGAAGAAAAAAGGAGGACAAGGACACTACATTTTAGCGGATAAGATGGAAAAAATTTTTATTGATTTTCTTTATGAAGTGGAACCAATCAAGTTTGAAGATATAAGTAATATCGACAATGACATTTTACTAGGCTTAAAAGTGGCGAAATCTGTCGGCGTGCTGTATAACGTGGTTGAGGCTCATCAACAATTATATCTGGCGCAATTAATTGTTGATGGTCGCGGGGTTCATGTGTCAGGCGATGTTATTAAGTATGTTGAGTTGCACAATTCGTTTAAATGGGTTGGTTCGTCTGGAAATAGATGGGCCAAAAGAGAGTCGAACAAGGTGATTTTTGATGAAAATAAGTAAGTTTCAAATGGGATTGACATTAATCAACGTTTCTCTATTAGTGGTGATATTACTGATCGTTTCCTTGCTAATTTTTCAAACAAAGAATCAACCAAATACACAGAATAACACCACGGATAATAAAACCACAACACAAACTCATATACAAGACCAGCCCACACAGCCTATTGCTCCAATACCAACTAAAATCACAAAATTCGATAATGGGGCGATAGAGTGGGTGGATGAAAGTGGAATTTCTATGACTATGGGATGTAAACCTGGGGATAAATGCAGGGATCCAAAAGGTGTACCGACGCTCAATTGGTCTGAAGTTACAGTAACTATAAGGGAAGTTGATAAAGATGAAACGCGGGCTACTGTTCAAGCTATGTGGGCTGTTGCTACTTCTGACGCTACTCAGTAGTAGCGCACAGGCTCAAGATGTAGTTTTGTTTAGCGGAAATGTGACTCAACTACGATCACTTGCGAGTCATCATGGCCCCGCTTCTGTTTATCATGTTTCTGCTTGGGTTGGCTCTCGTTGTGCTGCCGAATTTAAATTTCAGGCAATAATTAGTCGTTTTAATGTTGAGACGGGTGCGGATTTGGGTCAAACAATAGTAGACTATGCCATAGCAGTTCCTCCGGGGGAGCAAGTGTTTGTTGAATGGCAATGGGAAGCCATACATACCTATCCTGTTCAATTTAAAAGTATTACATTGTTTGCGACTATAGATCCGGCACATGCATGTCGATGGGAAATTGAGGAGGGTGAATTAGTCGTTACTTCTGGACGGCAACCAACTACTACCCCAACCCTTCCCGGCCCAACGTCAACCAAAGCCTGTTCAGTTGTTTCGACGGCTCAACCACCAGCCCCAACAAGCTGCGCTGTACAGTCTGATTCTACCATTTGGACGGGATCAGAATGGATGAGAAACGGATCGGGTAACAATCTATGGTTGTCTGTTTCAGCGTTTACGAAACAAGCAGGAACATATATTGAGGTTCAGACCTCTGAGGATTCTGCTTGCTCACCTTCTGCTCCAATTAGCGGTTATCCTGATGGAACCACATTCCATACCGTAGGGGTGACTTGTAGTAGTTGGCAGGGCTATAGATGGGCGATTGTTACAAAACTCATTGTTCACCACGCTGAAATTTGCACCACACCAGCCCCGCCCCCGGTCATACCACCAACCTGCACACCAATGGGAACATCAACGCCGACGCTTACACCGAATTCGACGCAGGAAACAGCTACTGCTGGAGCGCAACAGACAGAAACAGCCACCGCTCAGATGGGGGAGGGAGAGGGCGGAAATAATTCAACGGCAACCACCGAGGCTGAAAACTCGACGGCCACGGCTGAACATAATGACGGCAACGCTACCGCAACGGCAACCGCCAACGCAGACGAAGCAACGGCAACCGCCGAGACCGGCGAAGGCAATGCCACCGCAACAGCTCAAAGTAACGATAATAACGCAACCGCAACGGCTCAAAGTAGCGGCAACGGAGCAACGGCGACGGCAAACGCCAACGGAGCAACGGCAACCTCCCAAAGTAACGCCAACGGAGCAACAGCGACGGCCCAAAGCAACAGCAACGGAGCCACCGCGACGGCCAACGCCAACGACGCAAACGCCACCGCCCAAGCCGGAGTCGGAGTCGGTGGCGATGGGGGGGATAGCGGCCCTGATGCGGCGGCAACGGGAGCCAGCCAAAATGCCACGGCCCAAGCGGGCGATAATGTTACTGGTACAGCCGCCGCCGCAACTTCAAGCGCAGGAACCGCTGAAGCTGAATCGGGAGGTGTTCCCGGAAGCGGAACAGGGCCGGGAAATAGACCGGATTCGGGAGGCATGGGAACACCGGGAAGCGAGGGGCAAGGGGGATTAGCGACTCCCGGATCGATTGATGGGCCGGGGATAACGCCCCAATCCGTCGAGCTAACGCCTGAAGGGGTTGACCTTGGTACACCTTCAGGTGATGTTACGGTTGATTTAGGAGACTCGGATTTAGGAACGCCTTCAGGTAACGTTACGGTTGATTTAGGAGACTCGGATTTAGGAACGCCTTCAGGTAACGTTACGGTTGAGATAGGCACGCCTGTTATAGGTCAACCAAGGCCGGTTGTGGTCGCAACGCCGGGCGGAGTCTGTTGGAATGTGAAACCGGTTTGGTCAAGCTCGAATAGTTTGAGCTATCCGACTTTTTCATTACCTATGGCGTGGGCTGGTAATTTGATAGATTACCCGACTTTTACATGGCCTATGACCTGGGCTTCCAGCAATTTTATTGATTACCCGACTTTTACATGGCCTATGACCTGGGCTTCCAGCAATTTTATTGATTACCCGGTATTGTCATGGCCGATGGCATGGAATGGCGATTGGATGACCTACCCGGTTTGGACTAATCCGGTCTGGACTAGTCTAGCCTCGGCCAGTTTTCCAGCATGGCCCGGCTTTCCGGCATTGGATGAACCTGTTTGGAGTGAACCACCGAGCGGTCAAGGTGGCTCAACGTTTGAATGGGTAGTTAATACATTCGCCTATTACCTTGGCTATTTGATAGAGATGGTGAGCTACTATGGCGGTTATGTAATCAACGCCCTCGTTTGGATCGTTAAATCCATCGTCATGGTAATTCTGTATCTTCTCAGCTATTTGATCGCCTTCCTATATGACAAAATAGGCTGGATTCTCTTCGCTCTCTGGTACATCATCAAGGTGATCGCCGCGGTCATCTTCTACACACTGCATTACATAGTGGCTTTGCTCATCAATTACCCGGTAAAGCTGATCGTTTTCTTGGCTCTCAACGGCTTTTATCTGATCGCTTATGTGGTAGCGTGGCTGTTTGCCGGTTTGATCAATTGGCTGTTGTACCCGATCATCTTCCTAGCGGTCAATGCTATGTACCTGATCACTTACGTAGTCGCATGGCTATTTGCCGGTTTAATCAATTGGATCGTCAAACCGCTGTTATACCTCGTTGTTAACGGTTTCTATCTAGCTGGCTATCTGATGGCCGTCTTGTTGGTCGTTGTTTTAGGCTTCTTTGTGTGGGTGTTCGACGTAGCCATGTATCTTTTGGACTGGTTAGGCTACTTTATTACACCGCTTTATGACTTATTAGCATTTCTTGCCTATATGTGGGACGGTATCAACGCTCTTTTGTGGCCTTTTTTATGGGCATGGGACTTCTCATCTACGGTCATAATCGGATTGGCTGCTTTATTCCTAAATCCGCCAACCGGGGCACAACTGAACATGCCGACTGAGTATAAAGACTCGTTTGACTTCTTATATGATAATACCGGAATTGATACACTCGCCACCTTGCTGACCGGCTTATTATGGTTTTTTGCGGTTAGGTGGGCGTTGGGGCAATTCTCTAGTATGAACACGTAAATAAAAAAAAGTCCCCTCCGGGTCATTCGGAGAGGTAAAAATCAAAGCGGTGCTTGTAAAACTATGTGACATGGCAAGCGGGGTTCGATTCCCGGATCGGGTCACTCCCTAATCCCATTGATCGCCCATTAGGTGATACCCTGTCCAGTCCACAACCGTTAATAAAAGATAAAAGATAAAATGGAAGATTATAGAAGAGACGAATTATACAAAATATTATATTGGCGATTTATATTCAGAATGATATTAGCATCTATCGTAGTTGTTGGTTATTTGATCGTATCGGTATACGTTATAGCGTTTTTACAATCAAACGGCTATCTGTAAAAAATTTGACCGTCTCAAACGCTCTCTAAGCGATTTATATTGATGATTAGACCTCATAGCACCTATAAACGATTATTAACATGGCTACTATTGGCGATTCTGATGGTTTTGCTATGTCCAACCACCGTACATGCGGCCCAAGACCCTGAGTTTTTCAGTTGCACCGGCTTGTTTTATGACTTGTTGGTTGATTATTGGGATGGTTTCTTTGACCCGGTTGATGCGGCGGCAACAACTGAAGACGCAACGGCGACGGCTAACGGAGCCATAGCGTCAATATCGATTGTATTGAGTTATGCCAATTTTTTTGGCAATTTAACAACAGCGTTCCAATCGTTGACGCTAATATTAAGTTTTGTGTTATTAGTTTTGTTTATCAAAATTCTTATGTCAGCCATTAAATGGTTGAGGCAAATGATCCCGTATTTCTAGGCTAAATCATGCTAAAAGTCGAAAAGATAGACCCTAACGGTGAGATAATCGAATCCAGTACGCCCGGCAGTAATAGCAGTTTAACGGGCATGCTAATGGTTAGCATGGTATTGCTGATGGCATGCGCCTGTTCATCGTGGTTTTTGTGGTCGTCTGAAGACCCTGAAGCAGAAGCAATTACCGAGGCAACCACCGAGCCGACCAGAGACGCTCCCGCCGATCCTCCTGTTGCTTTTACCGAGCCGACCAACACCCCGGCCATACCGCCGACTCCACTACCCAGCCCGACTCCAAGATTCACCTCAACCCCGGTTGATCCTGATATGTACCCGTCTCTAGTCGGTTGGGTGCAATATGAGCATATCATCACGGCCGGGGCATCACCGGTTACGCCTACCAACGACATTGAGATTTATACTCACATTCCCTGCCAATACTCTAATATAATCTTAAATGCCACCGGGCAATTGTTCTATTTGATATTAGAACCCGGCTACCAGTTCAGCGGAGACCCAACGCAACGCCTCGGCCAGTTTCAGGTGAAAAAACGGACTGATCTAAAATGTAAATATCCTGTTCTTAGCTTGATTCAGGACTACCCGTTTGATCAAAATGTGTCAATATTCCCAACTCGCATCGTCAACGCCCAGCCAGTCGCCACCACGCCACCCATAACCAGAACTGGACGGCCCATGCCCATGCCGACTCCCCCAACCGTTACCCCACAACCAATCAACGTGATCGGCCACCTTACGGCGATATCTGATTGCTTAGTCTCTAATTTTGGCATTGCCACAACAAGCGGTGAGCTTATAATTTTGTTTGCTGGCGCAGAACTGCCCAGCCGGGATGATTTAGGCCATGATATTATTCTAGTAGGCACTAAAACAACGGTTTGCTCGCGCACAGCGATCAAAGCCACCCAAGCCATTTATGATAGAAAAACCGTTTTGGCCCAAATTGGGTCGTTTGATTCGCCTTCAATCAACCAACCGACCAAAACCCCAACCTTTACGCCCACACCGACTCCGACTCGATCCATGCAGAAAACAGGCTTGATTTATACGGCTTCAGGGTGTCAGCTATCCGACAAGGCTTTCACGTCTCAGGACGAATATTTTTATCTTCTGTTCGATTCAGCCATGTATATTGAGGACGGCGAGGCAACTATTCATGGCTCTCTATCGTCTGAGTGCGGGCAGTCGATTAAGGTTGAATCGATCATCACCCCCACCCCAACCCCCACCGATACGCCCACAGCCACGCCCACCGTCACCGATACACCTACCAAAACATCGACTCCAACAGCCACGCCCACCGCGACAATAACGCCTATTCCAACCATTACGCCCACAGCCACGCTTACGATTAACAATGATGTTGGTGGAGCCGTTGACGAGGGAGAGGGCGAGTCTATTGAAGAAATTGATCCGTTATAAGCACGTCTTTAAATTGATAGAATTACTTAAGTAACTTTATGAGGATAAACAAGACATGAAATTTCGTAGAGTTCTACCTGTTGTATTGCCCAGCTCTTTGGGCAAACTTGGAATTGACAAAAGAGCATTAGAAACGGCTGTCAAATCGTCTGGCTTAAGCCGGGCAGAGGTGATAAATCTCATTATTTTGTATATATCGGGAATAACTCAACCCGAAAGTGAAAAACATCGGAGAATTTGGTATGTTTATAAAGGAGCGGAACGATGCCAGTAGACACAACTTTCACATTTAACTTGGCTTGGTCGAACATAGTGGGCGTATTCAATGGTCTCGCCCCAATACTTGGCCCGGTTGTAGCAATTGCAGTTGCTGTTTTGATAATTTTTGGCGTAGTGGCTTTTATTCAGTCCTCTATTAGCCAATCAGCAACCACCAAACGGGCTAAGGCTGACAAATCAAGCCATGCCCCTGTAAGACCTAAAGCATTATCTAAAGCAATTTTACCGCCACCACCGGCCCCAGCCATAGCCATGCCAGTAGCCGAAAACCCGACGGAGCAAAAAATATTAGATGTTCTTACCGGCGGTAATCCGATTCATGTGGATGATTTGGGCGAAAAAACAGAGATACCCGCGCCCGAATTGTCGGCAACGCTCATGATGATGGAACTAACCGGCAAAATCGAGAATACCGGAACCATGCATTATTCAGCGATTAGCACGGCCCCCGCCACCGAATCGACCAGCACAGCTCCGACTACGATCAAACGTAAGCGTAAAAAATCGACGACCACAACTCCGACGACGACCAGCAACACGACGATCAAACATAAGCGCAAAAAATCGACCACGCCTAACACTGGCACATATAAAGAATCGTTAATCAACTTTATAGACTATGTATTAGGCTTGTTTGGCGTTAAACGTCGCCGGTCAAATCCAAATTATCAACGACCTTATCAACCTGTTGAAGGTGAACCAGTACCACCCAAAGAGTATGTTCCGGTAGCGTTACGGCCTCACATTGCCGAGCCACCCATGCCGACTGAATCCAAATCAATCAATTTAGATGATATTGAGACGACCATGCCCCGAATCGACTTTGAGCCAAAGCCTACAGCGTGGATAAGCGATATATTTGATGACCTTGAGACGACCATGCCCCGGATTGACTTCTCTACTATTGAAGAGCCACCAGCACCCAACCAACCCGGCCATGTGGTTAAGGCATACGCTCCTAGCGATCCATTTGAAACGTATTTAGTTCACTATGAGTTGCGAGAGTTGGCCGATTTAGAAGCCTCCAACGACGTAAGCGGAGCCATTAACCCAGCATACCCGGCAGAACTACAACCGAGAGACCGAACCAGAGCGGGAAGCCTCATGCAGATAACTGGCATGGCCCAAAGTCTTAACCCTGAGGCACTCTTAACCGAATTTTCATCATTAGACCGGGGCGCGCCGATAGTGGGCGAAGATGGAGCAGTAGAGTCGGGTAATGGTCGAATCATGGCTCTTAGATTAGCCGAGTCGGATGTACCAGCCCGATATGAAGCCTACACCCAACGGTTACGAGAAACCGCCGAATCATTTGGCCTTGACCCGGCGCAAGTTGACGATTACGAATCGCCAGTACTGGTTAGGCGTGTCGTTGGCGACTATGATCGGGTCTTATTCGCCCAACGAGCCAATGAATCGGCAACCCTGCAAATGTCGGACACAGAACAAAGTCGAACAGATGCCCAACGGATCGGACCCGGCGACATTATCCGACTTGATTTGGGGGATGATTCAGACAAATCGCTAAGACAAGCCCGAAATCGTGGTTTTATAGCGTCGTTTATGGCTGATTTACCCGAAAACGAAAGAGGCGGACTCGTGGATCGAGATGGTGGTCTTACTCAATCAGGATTGAGTCGGGTTAAATCGGCCTTATTCTATCGTGTTTATGACTCGGATCGACTGTCTGATCGGATATTTGAATCGACAGACAACGATATCAAGAATGTAACGAATGGTCTAATGGGAAGCCTTGGACAGCTTGCTATTGCCGAGGAGATGATCCGACGTGGTGAGCGAGACGAATCGTTGTCTATTGCGGATGATTTGGCGATAGCTACCGAGAAATTAAGCAGTATAAAAAGCGAAGGCGTAACGGTTGACGAATATCTTAAGCAGGGTAAGTTATTCGGCCCCGAATTGACCGATGATCAGGAACGGATTTTAATCGCTTTGGATGAACGCAAACGAAGCGGTAAAAAGGTTCGTGAACTGGTAAGCGCATGGGGCGCAATTGTTGACGACCAACCCAACCCCAAGCAAAACGACATGTTTGATGATGATCGCTCGGATCGTCGGAGCCTTATAGAACGCTGGTTAAATCCGGTTATACCACAAACATCAATGTTTTAAAGGATAAATCATGAATAAAAAAACTTTGCTCAAACAAGTAAACCACGCCATGACCGTTATGAGCATGCAACCAACGGTTGACGTGGATACAATAGAGAAATTAAGAAGACTCAAAGTAGCGATAGAAATCGCCACCGCCGATGAATTAGTGGTTATTTCGGAGCGTTGGCAACGGATGACCCAACAACGTTGATTATAGTCACATAACTGACATTATACGGCGTAAAACCGCCAAACAGGACGATTTACAATGGAAATATCACAACCTAAGCCTAAAATGTTAAGCCGCATAATCCGTTATCATATCCATATCCATGTAATAACGGCTATATCGGCCCTTGTTACGGTTGGATTCGCTATAGTCAAACTAACGGTCTACATGTGGGAACTATTGCAGTTAGTCCAGCCAGTTGCAGGGCTTAAGTCGCTTATACCAGCCATGCACATGTTACCGGGCAAATAGTAATGATTACAACCATTTTGATTTTTCTCGGTCAGATAGGGCTGGTCGCTTTGGGCGTAACGTTGGGACTGCGAATCCCGGATATTGATCATAATCTGCCATTCACCAAACATCGGTCAATATTCACGCATGGCCTGTTGTTCCCGGCATGCTTGTTTTACCTGACCCTGTTTGGTCAGCAAACGTTACACTATGTTTTATCGAATAATATAGCTCAAATGCTAGTATCCTTTGATATAATATTTTATTTCACACTAGGTTTTTGTATCGCTTATGCGATT
>Ga0233412_10000314_pt1 | contig 28817 bp, 38 predicted proteins | sample Na_anoxic_4_MG_FD_180667 | JGI IMG/M metagenome (GOLD analysis project Ga0233412, IMG submission 180667) | Seawater microbial communities from Saanich Inlet, British Columbia, Canada - Na_anoxic_4_MG | ecosystem: Environmental > Aquatic > Marine > Inlet | place: Canada: British Columbia... | reverse complement strand
TAGTTAGAGTCGAACCACCTATGCCCTTGAGGTTCAGTGCTACAGCGCAGAGAAAGAAATCTCATTTTGCTATTTGACAAAGATTGCGGGTCGGTTAGATCAGATGGGCAACACAGAGAGACACACACTGGAGAGAGCAGTATGACTGACCAACCATCGAGTTGGGCAGAGCAGCCTGTTGTCATTTGTACTTACGGACCTTCTGGGATCGGTAAGAGCACTGACATGGGCTACTCATTTCCCAATGCCTTATTCATCGCCGCACCGGGAGCACTAAATAGTGTTCATTCCCTATGCGGTTATACACCCAAGAGCACTTGGGTAAACACCATCTCGGACGCAACAGAGTTGATCCAAGCAGCAGCAGGTAAGTTTCATACGGTTGTCATAGACGACTTTAGCTTCTTAGCAGAGCAGACGTTTTCGGCACTAGAGAAGAAGTATAACGGCTTCCGCCTCTGGGGAGAGTTGCGAGACGCTGCGCTACGCTTCCGAGACACGTCAAGGATGTCTGGTGTCAACGTCATAATGAATTGCTGGGAGCAAGCTCCGAAGAATAAACCTGACGGAAGCCGAGTGCGCGGAGGGCCGATGCTCTCTGGCCGACTACCTGAACAGATACCTGCATTGTGTGATGTTGTTTTGCGTGCCGTTCACGAGCCACGCAACCAGCCATGGCCCGCTGTGTATCGGTGTAATCCTGATCCCAACTTCGTAATGAAAGACAGATTTCATACTGCTTCGGTTGCAGACCCAGCACCTATGAATTTGGGTGAGATCCTGCGCTCCAGTGGACTCAACGTCCCGCGCCACCCGGCGATGAACGGACAAGAACAAGAAGTTGCTGCTATCTCTTCCTCCTTGACAGGCGTAGTGAAAGATGACACAGCTCTCATCAACGAAGTCTACACCTCATTGGTAGCCAACGGCCAAGCCGTAGCGAAGGCTAGGTGGACTCTGCGAGACGCACTAGACCGCGCCGTACTCCGACGTGCCAAGGCTCAAGCCGAGGGCACTTTCCTGACAATTTCAACAACGCTGTCGTAAGGCAGCACTATCAACACAAAGGAGTCTCGTATGAATAACGAGCAAGAAATGGACAGAAGCTGGGAGTTTAACCTTAACGTATCTGGAGTGGCTGCCCCCACTGGCTTCAAGGCCATGGAAGTCCCAGAAGGCTACTACAAGGTCATGATCTCTGACTGCTACGTCAACCCCGAGCGCAACGCTAACCGCGTTGTTTTCAAAGTTACCATCTCCGATGGTACATTCACTGGGCAGATTCGTACCACTGGTATGAACAAGCCAAGCGGCCCCGAGGATGGAGTTCGCCATTACTGGCGAGGTGCTTTGGAATCATGTGGTTACACCGCAGCGCAACTTGACGCTGGTCAGATCGCCATCGCCCCTGCGAGCTTCGTGAACCGACCTGCGTTCATGTACTACGCTCCAAAGGGACACAACGGTTCACAGTGGGAAAAGGTTGAGTTCTTGACCGACGTTGACTTTGCACAGAAGCTGCAAGCTCATCTCGCTAAAAGAACACCTGCGCCTACTGGTCAAGTTGGTTCGGTACTGGGTGGGAACGGCATGGGAACCGCTCCGACGACCACTTCCAAGAACGATGTTCTTGCGAAATTGGGACTCAACGCCAAGTAGTGAAGCGTAACGGCTCTGCATGAAAGTTTTTAACTTATACTGGGCGGGACTTTGAACCTTGGGGGGTTCGCGAGGGAACAGCACAGTCATGCAGGGTCGTTTTGCGTCTAAAGGAGATTACGATGACGGTTATTATTGGTGAAAAGAAGAAAGCGGTAGACTTGCCCTTGATGGATAAGTCAGAGATCGCGGAGCTTACGCAGGGAACAGAGAGGATGCTGGAACAAGGTGTCCCGCTCGAAGTACCGGCAGCCGTAAGGATTGCGGATTTAATACGGATAACGAAGACGATGACTGCTTACGCAGCCTTACTCCAGAAGTTCTCCGACTTAATCGAGGAAGAAGGAACCACAGAAGACATGGAGGTTCTTCACTCGGAAGTGATTCTCGTACTCAATCCTCCGCCACAACTCATTGTCCCAGATCCATCAGCTCTGGTATTGTGATGAACGATCCTCGCGCCCTTGGAGCACGTTGCGATGAGTGCCCACTCTGTGGGAATCAGCCGGTGTTTAGTCAAACTGGACCCGGACCCATGGAGCTACTAGCTGGTATAGGGTACGCTATCGTCGGTGAGGCTCCGGGGGAGCAGGAAGAGAGGCAACAGCGTCCTTTTGTCGGTCCTTCGGGCCGAGAATTGGACCTTGCCTTGCGTTCTGGACGGGTAGACAGGAGGAAGGCTCTGGTCACTAACGTGCTTCTTTGCCGACCACCTGAAAACAAACTTCAGGATCTGCTTCGCAAAATAAACAAACACAACCGAAAGCATAAAGATGATCCTATCGCGTCTCCGGTAGATTGTTGCCGACCTAGACTAGAAAAGGAGCTTGACGGACACACTAAATTCATCGCGCTAGGGAAGACAGCGATGCAAGCTGTTACGGGGATAACAGCGAGTATCATGGCAGTTCGCGGGGGACTGACACAGTTAGCTCAAACAGACAGAAGCCCTGCTAGGCAGGTGATGCCAACCATCCATCCTTCGATGGTTCTTCGCTCACCTCGCTGGGCGCATGTTTTCCGAAACGACATAATGAAGGCAGGAAAGTGGTTTGCTGGTCGAACTGATTGGGTGCCGCCTAACGTGGCCTACCATCCCGGACCTGACTTTCTGCGGGAGTTTCTAGCCAGTACCGAAGCCATTTACACCTTTGACATTGAGACGGACGCACGGGAGTGCTTGACCGCTCGGATTCGTTGCATCGCAATAGGTAACGAGCAAGATGTGGTAGTCTGCGGGTTTCTCGGTAAAGACGGTTTAGCTCGCTTCTACCCTCCTGCGGAGGAAAGGGAAGTGAAGCAAGTTCTCATTGAGTTCTTTGCAGACCAGTCCAAGGTGAAAGTCGGGCACAACGCGGGTTACTACGACAAGATAGTCCTGCAAAGCCAATGGGGAGTCACTACGGCTCCCATCTTAGATACGATGCTATTGCATCGGTCAGTTGAATCAGAGTTGCCTCATGGCTTGGCTTTTGTCGGGTCGATGTACACGGACGCGCCCAGTTGGAAGACGGACAGGGAAGGAAACAAACTTTCTGCTGATAGTGAAAGCGACGAACAACTCCATGAATACTGTGCCAATGACGTAGCTGTGACGGCGCGAGTGTTCTCCCCGCTTGTGAGCCAAGTGAAGTTGAGGCAGCAGGAAAAAGTATGGAGGATGGATCAGAAGATCCAAGCCATCTGCGCCGACATGCACACGGTGGGGATGTTCGTTGACCAAAGTAAGAGGCACGAAGAAGAAATCAGACTCTTGCGGAGAAGACACGAACTCCTGTCAGGAATAAGGGATCGACTAGACCTTAGCGACTTCAATCCCGGCTCTGTGTATCAGGTGAGGGACATCTTGTTTGACCGTTGGGAGCTTGAGCCGCCCGTAGATGACGAGGATCGATACACTGCTTCCGGTGACCCTTCTACGTCTGACGCTATCCTGCGCTCGCTCCTTTCCTCTCGCTCCGTCCCGACAGAGCAGAGAGATGTAATTAAGCTGATTCGCTACTACCGAAAAGTCCAAAAGGTTCTAGGTACTTACGTCACGAAGCTCCGCCCATGGGACGTGCGGGTAGACGCGGATCTGGGCTGGGATGACGAAGAGGATTGGGCAGACAAAGAAACACGGAAAAAGTACGGCTTAGAGAAGATGGGGATCGTTGACCCCCGGACAGGAAGGATGCACCCCGGATACAACGCTCACGTCGCTGTTACGGGACGCTTGTCTTCCTCTAAGCCAATCAATGCTCAAAACTTTCCGAAGGCCATGAGAGCGATGGTTTGCGCTTCGCCGGGAAATGTGCTGGTAGGAGCAGACATGGACCAGCTTGAGCTACGGATCGCAGCCGCTAGATGGGATGTCGAGTTGTATCTTCGAGCCTTCGAGGAAGGTAAAGACCCTCATAGTATGACAGCCTTTGCTGTATTTGGAGAAGCGTTTTGCGAAGCCGCAGGGCTGGATGCCTCGCAGTTTGAGCGGCCCGGAAAGCTCGTGAGTGATGCCTACATCAACGGCAAATTCGAGGGATCTGGCGAAGCCAAGAAGATGCGTGACCTCTCAAAAGCTGTTCAGTACGCTTCGCAGTACATGGCGAAGGTGGAAACCGTCCAAGGTCTAATCTGCAAAACAGAGATCCCGTCGAAAGCAAAAGATGGGAGCACTGATTTACCTTACGCCCTGTTGCCTCTCCGTAGGGTACGGAAGATGCGCGATAACTGGCTGAAAGGGGCACCAGAGTTTGAAGCTGGCTGGGACAAAGAGATTGGTCTTTTCCGCCAGAACGGGTTTGGGAGCGAGGAAGTGACGGGCAGGAGAAGAGACTTCTTGGACGGTGAAATGCCTAACGAGATTGTGAACTTCCCTATTCAGGCTAGTGCCGCTGGTTTGATGAATAAAGCCTTGATCCAGTTACACGAGGCTATCCCCCTCCACAAGTGGGGTCCGGGAACAGGAATCATCAATCAATGTCACGATTCGATCGTTGTGGAGTGCCCAGAGAGTGCCGCTAAAGAAGTGGCTGGGCTGTTAGAGGAGTGTTTGAACCAAACTCACCCGTCTTTACCGGGGGTGGATTTCACTGCGTCAGCCGCAATGGGTAAGACGTGGAAGGAGGTAGGATGAGAGATGTACTTAGAGAGATACAGGAAGAAACCCAAGACATTTACGATGCCCTTGGAACAGAAAAAGGAGAAGACGTTGCGTCCCTGCGAAAAGTAGCGAAGCAGCTTCTATCGATGCTGTCTAGGCCCGAGCTAGAGCGAGAGTCGCGCAAGCGAACTGAATTAGCTTTGGCGGTCACTGAATTTGCTGAATGGCAAAATGTAGGGTACATGGAGGATGTCGATACATACCAACTGATAAGTCGAACTTTGTGGGACAGAGTAAGCGAGAGTGTGCAAGATGTCATCCAGCGTACCCCGAAAGCTCCTCGTTTTAGTAAATCGAGGAATGAGCAGCCATGCAATTAACCAAGCTGTTGAGACAGCAGACGCTCTACTCAAAGAGCGGCTAGGCGTAGAAGTTCAGCTCGTAGATAGTGCCTTCTGGCACAAAGAACATTTCGGACGCTGCGGCGATTGGTCGTCGTGGGTCTGGGAGACTGTTACAGGGAGAGACTACGACACCAGAGAGCACCACTTTTCTGGGTTCATCGTGTGTGAGGAAGAGTTGGGTAAAGCAAACGCTCAATTAGTTGAGTTAGCCCTAAGAAATGGCAGGTCAGTCCTGTTTGCCCGAAAGAACCGTCCTCTTTCCACCGTGAAAGAAGTAAAGGTCGCAGACGAAACCAACTGGCAGCGGGGATGGACAGCCATCCTAGAAGGAGAGATCCAATGACACAGCAAGAGTCGGACATGACCGCTAAAGAAATGGTCGTTCACCTTATTGATCACCGTGAGATGTCCCCACAAGACATTAGCGAAGCTATGGGAGGACGAATTTCAAGTCGTACTATTTACCGTTGGGCGAGAGGTGAGAGCTTGCCCCAGCGTGGAGCAGACAGAAAAGCACTAGAGGAAGTATACACAGCAAGATCAGCATAGGAGAGAGAGATGAGATACATAGAGAGAGTAGAAAGTAGCCTCAAAGGGGGCTGTACGGTGGACCTCGGCCAGAGAACGGTAATCGTTGGGCCGAATGGTTCAGGAAAATCAACTATTGTCCAAGCCATCGAGCTTGCGACCAGCGGGTCAGTCAGTGACATGGAAGGCAGAGGGCAGGTGAGGCAGACTACTGCTTTAGCTCGTCTTTTTCCTGCCGGTGCATCCAAGTATGCGTGGTGTCGTCTGTCTACGTCAGAGGAGTTTAGCTGGGAGCTAGAGGATGCCGCCAAGAAAGGAGCCTACAAGAAGCCCCTGCACGAAGCTCCAGCCAAGGTTTCGTGGCCTTTTCAAGAGTTAGCGGGAGTTCTAGGCGGTGACGCGGGCACGGTCCAGTCTTGGCTAGAGTCACAGGTGTTTGGGCCAATAACAAAAGAGGATGCTCTTGCTAAACTGCCTCCTTCAATCCGGCCTACAGTCGAGAACTTGATGGGGAGAAAGCGAAAGACAGACTTCCTATCGCTCGCCAAGGATGCGAAGAGTGAGGCACGGAACCTACGCTCGCAAGCAACCAAGCTGGAAAAGACAGTAGATTCCCTCGTAGAAGGAATCGCGCCTCCTCTCACAGATGCAGCTAGAAAGGAGTTAGAGTCAAAGCCAGTTAGCGATGTTCGACACCTCTCCGAGGAAGAATACGAAGCAGAGCGAACACTTATCAGTGAGTTGGCTGATGCGTATGCGACATTTGAGGCTGCGATAGAGAACGAGCCGGGTAACCAGATGGTGGGCAAGTTGGACATGCTGAACAAAGTTCAAGTTGCTATGTCTCTTATCAAACAGCATAAAACTTCAGTCGGAGAGCCGACCGAGTATTGCTGGGTGTGCGGATCGCATGAAAGCGATCAGTCTCATGAAGATCAAGTGGAAGCTGCTATGGAGATGCTGGGAGACGCGCTGGCTTACCAGAAAAGGTGTGTTTCCTCCCAACAAAAGCTCGTAGAGATCGAAGAAAAGCTGAAGCAAATGGTTCACGACAACAACCGGGCTGTCATCGGAGAGGCGAAGCCAGATCCGCAGTTGAAGCTCGCGAAGGACGATGTAGTTCGCAAAGCGTGGGCGAACGCTGACGCGACGAAAGCAGAAGCGGCTCAACTAAGGGCCAAAGCTGATGCTTTAACTTCGGCAGCTAAGTCTTTGTCTTCCGTAGGTAGGGATTTGCTCACAAAGGCCAAGTCAGACTTCGAGAAGAAGGTAAACGATTACCTGCCTGAAGGGGATGTATTCGAGATTGACCTTGCTTCCTCTCGCGTTGGGCTTCGCCGAGGAGACGCGCTCCACTCCGCCCTTTCTGGGGCAGAATGGAATCGGGTTTTGATGGCGATTAGTTGCGGAGTAGTCCACGATAGCACTCTAAATGTACTTGTCCCCCCTGACAGAGCGTGGGATCAAGATACACTTGAGCACATGATGAAAGCCCTATCTACCGCAGAAGTACAGATTGTAGTGATGACGACAGTAAAGCCTGAACCCGTAGAGGGTTGGACGCTAGTCGATCTCACCGTGAGGAGTTAAGATGCCCGACGCGGGAAACCCAACACCTACTAGCCCGTTGCCCTTTGTCGGTTTCACGCTTACTGTGGCCCCGAACTCTGTGGCTGAGCTTGATCCAGCCCCTTTCTCTAACACGAAGGAAGTGATCATCAGCAACCTGTCGGGAACAGAGACAGTTCTCGCGCAGGTAGCCGTAGTCTTCCCCGCAGTTCCTGCTATTGGGGCGGTTTTACCTGCTAACAGCACTCAGATCCCTGCTTCTTCCGCTGTCACTTTGTGCATCGGTTCGGAGGGAACGCGCAATCCACTAGGCACACTCGCCTACTGGAATACAGCTCCAGCTGGCTTCGGTTCGCTCTTGAACATTGTGCTAGGGAACGGAAGCCAAAACTCTATCGACGTGAACATTACTTACGTCCAAAACGTGGGCGGTGGCGGTCAGATTAGCGGGAGTTGCTGATGTCAGCGTGTGGGTCCGGGCTTTCTCTTGGCGGAGGCGGAGGTGCTCCTCCTACTCCTGTAGTACAGACTTCGCAGTGGATTGAGTTTGCTGTGGGGACAGCTACAGTTTCCTCTGTCGCTACTATCCCAGCGGGAAGTCGCATCCTACGCCGATTGCTCGTCGTAACAACCCCCTACTCTGTCGGAGCAACTATCGCGCTAGACGATGCGGCTGCTCTTACCATTATGGCAACCACAGACAACACACCCCAACTAGCGAACGAGTACGTTCGAGAGGATAGGACTATCTGGACTCTTGCTGTAGCAGTTCGAGCCTTGGTCGGAGGTGCTCCCGCTGCGGGGGCTGCTATTGTCATGGTTGAGTATGTAACCACTCCCTCCCCGTAAGGATTTTTCATGTCGCTCTACAAACTCATCAGAGGCACTTTTGAAAGCCTGTTCCAAGTAAACGGGACAAGTGGGCCTAATCTCAAGGGTGTGGCGGGGCCAGTTCTGGAGGTGAGGGACGAGGCCGACGCAGCTTACGTCGTAACAAGGGCTGCTGATCCTGTTATCGACGATGATCTTGTCACGAAACGCTACGGGGACGCAAACTACGAACAAGTGGGAGCCAATCCTACGGCTCAAGTAGGACCAGCAGCGATTAACGGTGTGGCCACTACGTTTCTCCGAAGTGATGGGGCACCTGCTTTGGCCAACACTACAGTTGTAGCAGGAGCTTATACCAGCACAGACATTACGGTTGACGCGCAGGGAAGGATTACTGCCGCTGCCTCTGGTGGCGGAGGAGGCATTACTCAAATCGACACAGGAAACACGCTCTGGGTCGATGCAGTCTTCGGCAATGACGGTACGGCTCTGCCCGATCGCCAAGACCTTCCTTACCTGACGTTAAGTGCGGCCCTTGGTGCGGTGGTAGCGGGTGATGCGATTATGATCCGTCCGGGTGCATACCCAGAAAGTGGCTTGACCCTGCCGCAAGGTGTCAGTATCGAAGGTCAAGGAGGGTGGCAGGTCACCGAGATTGGCTTTCATGCCTCTGTGACTGACATCATGCGAGTGGCTGATCAGTCGTCCATTGAAGGGATTGCGTTTCTCGTGCCCTCGACGGCTGGGCTGGCAGGGGTGCGGTATATAGGTGTAGCAGATCCGACTTTCTCGATATACAACTGCAACTTTTACGGTGATCGGGGTGTAGGCGCGTCGGCAGGTGATGGCCTCGTCAAGAATGGTGATGGGAAGATCATCGGAGCCGAGATCCGAGGCGATAGAGCAGGGATGAACGCTCTCCTCCGTGTGGATCAAGGGGTTATCGCGCTGGAGTCAATTCACGTTCCACCTGATCCGGCGGGCGGCACGATCAACGTGGTCGCTCTTTGCGAGCGTGCTGTTCCCGGCGCAACTCCACCTACCCCTGCGAACTCTGGCCGCTTTCAACTTGTGGACATCAACGCTGGAAATTCTAACGTCACCGATGTAATTCGTATGGATGGTGGCTCGGCAATCATCTTCGGGATCAACACGTTCGACGTCTTAAATTCGCTGCACATCGCTGCCGATAATATCGATCTGGAAGTCCTCGGCGGCAAGATGGAACAGAATCCCGCAGGGTTTTCGGTGCTTGTCGATCCGCTACTTACAGGAACGGATTCGGTGGTGCGTATCACCGCTAACCACCAGCCGTTCTACAGCTTTCCACCTCCTACGGTTGACACCATAGATTTTGGCATGTCCTTCTTTCAGGAGAAGTACATCACGGGTTACTCGGAGCAACGAACTTTTGGAACCGATCTAGCTTTAGGCTTTCCTGAGCGTGGGTCGGCTCTCTATGCAGGCAAAGGTAGCCCTTACGGTGCAGGTATGGCTGCCTTTACGACAGACGCTACGGCCAGTAATGTCTCTGACGGGGGTGGGTTCGTTGACGTAACTGTGGCTGCTCAATCGCTGCCGGGATTCCTGACCAGTGCGACAGTGACCTTCCAAGGAGGAACAGCAGGGCACTCGATCTTGTGGTGCAGCACGAGACAAGACGCGACTTTGGACGAGCTAAAGCACTGGGGGCTAGAGATCCTTCAGACTACGGCGAGCGTCGATGGTACATACGTCTTTGAGATTTCGACAGCGGGTGGACTCGGTCAGCAGTGGACCGAGATCGGGGTTCAGGCTGTGAGTAAAGAGGCATCTTATCGCTATGCCGATCAGGTCTTCCTTCGAGGTTCTATACTCGCACCAACCACTGAAATCCTACGCTTCGGTATCGACGATGACACCGCGTGGCAAAATCGCATGGTCAACGGGGTAGCGGGCTATTGGATCCGAGTACGGATCACTGCGCTAGTTACGACGTTGCCCGTCTTTCAGACGCTATGGCTTGGTGATAGCTACCTCGTGGCAAACAATCGTGGACAGTTGCAAGCTGCGGGACTAGCTCAGTGGAGGCAGACCCTCTTCGGTGCAGGTAACATGTGGGGAGAGGGTGGGGGGGCTAAGGATTACGACGAGGACGTTGGACTGGTCTACACCGCTGGATCTCTAACGGGCTGGGGGCACAAGGTCAAAAAGGGTCGGATGAACAGTACCAACGACTATATCAACTTCCAATTTCAGGTGCCGGGTGGACTCTGCACGGCCTTCCCGATCAAGTTTGCCGTAACCTACAGCAACCCGACAAGTCAGGTGGGGGTGCAGTTGGCTTGCTCGTTGATCAAGCAGCCCGTTGCGGGGGTGCTCGTTGCTGACCCTACGGGTGGTACTGCGCCAGTGCCGAGGACGATCGCTGATACGACCGCTTACGATACGGTTGCGGCAGCTAACCTCACCAATACGATCGACTGCACAGCGAAGACTCCGCAGTTGACAACGTATGAGTTCGACATTTCCGAGATATACGAGGGTGACATGTTCATCCTCAAGCTGACGATGGTAAACAACTTCGATATAGACATCTGGACCCTACAGATCGAAGGTGTCGCCTTCGCGCCGGGTAAGGTGATCGGATGAACCGGGAGTGTGGTAGCTGTGGTGCTTGCTGCACAGTCATGAGGATCAACGAGATCCAGAAGCCCACCGGAGCGCGGTGTCCACACCAGCGGGAAGGCGTGGGTTGCTGCTCTATCTACGACACACCGGAGAAGCCGCAAGGCTGCACTGACTTTGAGTGTGAGTGGCTGGGAGGACTGGGTACAGACGAGCACAGACCTGACAAGTTAGGCGTCCTAATGTATCCACCGACTCGGGAGATGGTGACATCGGGGTTCAAGGTGCTGATGTGCTGTGAGATACGTCAAGATGCTTTCGCCGACAACCCGCTATGGGATGCGATGGAGAAAACTTTGAGCGGGATGGGCTGGGCGATGATGCGCGTACCTCACGGTGGTCTGGGAGATAACAGCGTAAGCCGTAAGCTGACAGGCAATACAGCCATGCTGGATAGGTTCACCTCCTTTTCTGCGCTCAGGCTCGGAAAGCGCAAGATGGAAGGGGTCTAATATGAAGTATTTTTACACGCCAATCTTTTTGGAGGATGAAACGTACAATCCAGGAATGGATGACGGGGCAGGAGGCATTGTATCTGCAATAGCCGAACTCCCAGCCGGAGTAAGTGCTCCAAAGTGCGACAAAGGCGCAGAACAGCGATTCGTGATGGTGACCCCCGATTCTTTCGAAATACTACTAGGATGGATGGAACGAACCAAAGAAGAAATCAACTTTGATTATCCGGGTCTAATCCCGTAAGGAGGATATTATGGCTGTCAAATGGTCATGGGCTTTCGGCCAAGAAAACGCAACGCTGCTGAACGATGATATGGAATGGCAGCTTTTTGCTGCACTAGGTTCGTATGTGCCGGATAATTCCTTCACCTATACCTACGCGGGGAGTCCGGGTCGCTACTCACTAAAGGTGAATTCAGGTGCTGACTTTTACTTGCCTGTGCAGTCATTTACACCTTCGGGCTGGCTCACTGCGGCCATCTACAATGATTCGCCGGGCTGGGTACAGAACACTTATTTCTTGCAAGTCATCGGGGGTAATAGTCGCTACATCTCAATCTATATGTCGAATGCTGCGGCTAACACCTTTGCTCTGTATGTGGACAACACACTGAAAGCGACTTTTTCTCTGCCGATTGGAAACTGGCATTACTGGGCGTTGCAATATGACATGAGCGCAGACCCGTGGTCAGGCAGAGTGTTCGTGGACGGTGTGGCGGTGACTGCTACCTTCACCGATTCACAGACAGCGCAGACCACCGGTGTGTATCACAGTGAGGGGTTTTCTTCGAATTCGAGCTTCCCGACAGCAGGAACGACCTATTTCGCTCAATTCATCGTGTATGATTCTCTTGGGGATGCGGGTGAAGTACCAAAGTTCGTTACTCGCCTATCGCCTGACCTAGACTCTTCGGAGGTAGGAACATGGACTCCTAGCGCAGGAGCCACCAACGTAGGTGTAACGGCTAACGATCCTTTCGACCCGACGACCTATACAGAGGATACTACGCCCATAAGTGGAGAAAACGTAGTAACTACTTTTGCTGCTGACATCGCCACGCAGTTAGGTATCTCGCCTACTTCCATCGACGGTGTAACTACTCACGCCTATGCCAGTGGCACAGCGATCAATTCATTTGCATCTTGTGGGGATTCAGGCTCGTTCACCGATGGCAGCACCTTTACACCAGACTTAGCTGACACCACTTACGGCTACGCCACTGCACCGATCAACCCGAATACAGCGGTGGCGTGGACAGGAACAGATACGGTCCAAACAAAGTTTGAGATCGTCTAATGAAGCTCGAAGGGCTGATAGGGTCGGTCGTTCACGCGGTCCAAGCGTCTGACGCTCGACTCGAAGGTCTATTCTCGTCAGTAGTCCATGCTGTAGCGGCAGACGACGCTCGGCTTGAAGGTCTTTTCGGTAGTGTAGTCCACGCGATACAAGCACAAGACGCTCGACTTGAAGGGTTGATCGCCACCATCGTCCACGATGACATAGCGGCTCCTCCGTCTGGCGGAGTACGGAAGATTGGGAAGAGTTGCTGTTCTCATTCTTCCATGGAAAGGAGGTAGCGTGCCTACGGATGGCCGCTTCTCCTACGCAGAAAAGATGGACTACTCTTCGCCCGAGTCAACTTTAGTTGTAGTAGTCGTTTCTCTGGTCTTCATCCTAGTGTGGGCGATCGTGACCAGAGGAAGGGATGACTAGTACCTCTCGGATGTCCCTACTATGCAAGGAACTAGCTCGTTAGCAACCGTTGTAGTTGTGGCCAGCGTTGTGCAGAACCAACCTGAAAGCGGAGCACCGGGATCAATCTCCGCTCTACCCGCTGTTGCGCTGGATTGGATAGGCAGATTGGGTGTGAGTACCTGTGCTGCGATGAAGGCTACGTTCCACTTTCCGCCTGTGGCGACTGCACCTGTTCCTGTATCGGGAATGTCAATGGCGATTACACCGAGAGTGTCAGCAGCATCCTGCACAGTTTGCAGAGCTACATGACCGTCGAGGGTAGGATCAACGATGATTACATCTCCTGCTACAAGAGTCGCTCCGGTATCGTTTACCAGTTCAACAGTTTCACCTGAAACCTGCCAAGACAAGCCAGTCCAGATCCACAACTTACCAAAGGTGATGTCGTAGAACTGGTCGCCAGCTTGTTGTCCTGTAAGAGCCAAAAGCTGGGCATGGGTGCCCGTATTAGTAGCAAACCCTTGCTCCCAGACAGCAAGGCCGGGATTTGTGTCGGTCTGAAGATAAAGTGGCATGGATTTGCTCCTGTTTACGAGATAACGATTGATTCTGAAGGGTTGCCCGTACAATGAAGGATGACACGACTTACCGTGGCATCTCCAGTTGTAATAGATAGTATATCGCCTTTAGCTACTAATGCTGCTTGGACGACACTGACGGGGGCAGTCGGTCCCACCTGTGCTTGTGCTTGGACAATGGCAGGGCCAGCAATCGAAGGAGCTGCTGTAGTAGCGGTGAGATTCAAGCCGCTTGTCGTGTTTGTGACAGTCAAGGTGCTTGCTGCGGCAGCGTCATTGAAAGCAGTGATGCCGACAATACGAAAGCTACGCGAGGTGGTAAAAGTCTTAGCGACGTTTAAGTCGGCACCTTGAATTGTGATGTCAAACTGGGATGAAATTTCTGCTGTGGCCATGATATGTCTCCGGTTACAGTCGATGTGGATATGTATTATCGCCGGTAAGACTGCTGATTGATCCCGACTCCTTACTTTCTACGCCATAAGGAAGAAGAAGACAACTAGGCAGTTTCACATCTAGTGCTACGCGGATGTAGCACCGCATAAACATGCCTTCTTCTGGTCCCTGTGGTAGAGTGAAGTTGTTTCGAGGTTTAACATGCCAAAAGTAAAAAGTACGAAGCTCCCATCGGCTAAAGAGGTGTGGGAAGAAGCAAAGGATCTAACCGAAGAGTTGGTAGATGCAGGGTCTGACGAAGACAAGGCAGTCGCAGCCGTTGCTGACTTCCTAGATGCTATTTTGCCCCTTGACAAACTTCTGCCCGGTGAACTAGGGGAAGTCGCAGAGAAAGCGGATGGTATAATCTTTGAGGAAATCGTCGGTGGTTTAGCTAACCTGTTCAAAGTAGACCCTCAGAAGAGGGCAGAGCGAAGAGAGCGCAGGAAAGAGCGCAGAAAGGCAAGACAAGAACGACGCGCAGAACGCAGAGCAGAAAAAGCAGAGCGAAAAGCAGACCGCGACGAGGAGAAAGAATAATGGCGATTGAAGAACTAGGAGGCCGCGTGTCCAAACTAGAACAAGACGTTTCCGACTTAAAGGTTGATGCCGCTAAAATCGCGACCTCGCTGGACGCGATGAAAGAACGGCAGGAAGAACGACATCAGTACCTTGTCAAAGGTATCGACCAGATCGAAGAATCCCTAAAGGTTATCGTTCCGGCGCACAGTCACTCGGACAAGTCTGCTCCCTCGAAATGGGTACGCGATATACTGACTCCTCAAACAGTCACAATCGTCTTGGCTATTCTGGCTTCGGCCCTCGGTGCTCCTATGGTCGCTCAATCACTGATTGGGACGCAAACCGTCGCACCAACGCAGGTTCAGAGTCAGCCGCTCATCAAAGCCGCTCCTGAAGTAGCCCCTGTAGAAGAGAAAGAAGAAGCCAAGGAAGAAGCAGCTCCTGATCTACCCCAGTAAGCGGGTCAGTTCGTCATGTAATGAAAGTTGAAGTTCACGCTTCAGCATGGCTTTCTGTGCTTCGTCAAGCTCAAGCATCTCCTTGTATGTACCGGGAGAGATGTTGAACGTGAGGAGAATGTCTCCTTGCTTGGACAACTTCGTGTTCACAGTGATGTATTCACCTAGAGCAGCACCCCTCTGGGCTTTCGCGTATGCTTCTGCTACCCCATACGCCGTATGTACTGCGGTTTGGGCGTACTGGAATATGTTTTCCCAGTTTCCGAGATTGATGTTCGGCCAAACTGTCCCTTGCTTCCTCGGGTACTTGGGCGTTACCCCGGATGGGGTATTGTCGTAGGCTTGATTTTTCTTTCTCTCGAAAGAAGCCACCTGATTTTTCAGCGTCGGATGCTCTAACTCTAGCTTTCGGAGCATACGAGCAGCATTGTCGCGCTCGCCGGGAGATCCTTTTTCCGCCAAAGCCCTAACTTTTATGTACTTGATAATCAGCTTGTAATCTGCCATATTAAATTTCTCGACCTTCGGTATTGCCAATCGTCAAAGCTCTTGGTATCACCGATATACCACAGGACACAGGAGAGAGCTAATGGGATACAGGTATCGGATTGCAAGAGCTATGGGAAGAAAAGACTTTGAGGAGGCTGTCGATGAAGACAAAGAGCTTCTTGCGCAGTTCGATGCTAGACTTATGTCGGTGCAAGGAGGGATTCGTGCGGCGTTAGAGTGTGAGCTGAAATCAGATGGAAAGGTCCATCCATGGAACCTCGTCGGGGTGGATGAGAAAACGTGGGAATGGTTGCGACCTTTGTTAGTTGAGCTTGCTGGGCATCGGGTGGGTGCTCGGATGGCCGCTAACTAGCGTTTTTGAGCTTCTAGTCTAATGTCTACGATGAGAGCGTTGATGGTTCGCTCAACATCTCCTTGACTTACCCCTCGGATGAATCTCGCGATTCGTTTGCATGTAGGACAGGGAGATCCCTTTTCCTTGCGCAGGTGATAGATGAGTAAGTCTTTGTATGCCGTAGTACACCACTCTGGCGGCAGTGAAGGGTCAGACGTGTATCGCACTCTGCGTGAAATCGCAGCAGGTTGACCTTGGAAAAGGAATTGACCTTCGTGTAAACGATACAGAGTGTAGTACATCTGCTCGCTAGAATTTCCCGCCTTCAGGCCAGCGAGAACAGGGTTGTTGTCGGGGAGGCTTACACACCGAGTCATAGGGTCGGAACTTACGCCCGCGAGGGTCCGTGAATCCACTCTATCTAACTCTGATACTAAATCTCCTTCGCGCCCAAGAGAAACTACTTCCCGCTCTTTCCTTTCTTCGGAAAGAAGACCTTTTTCTCGCGCAAGGCTCAACAATGATTCGCGATCAGTAGGCTGGAAAACGCTGTTTTCCTCTATCCACGCGCGATAGAGGTCCCCCGCCAAGTCTTCAATGACTTGAGGTGATACCCCCTGTTGTCCCCTCACAGCCTTGCGTGCAGCCTCTTTAGAGGCTGCTAGTAGCTGGTTAGCTAGTTCTCGTTCTCGTTCGTCCATATCGGGAGTCTAACCCATCACGCGCATGTGTGCGCGAATCGCACTACACGCCTGATTCGGCGAAAATGCCCTTCCGTCGTGCGTTTCTGTTAAGTTACCGAAATAATGTATTTCCGTACCTTACCCTAGCTAGATACCTTTGATCGGTCATTTTCAGCCGATTTGATCGGTAGCACTCCAGATTACCCCGAAGGGGTAGTAGCACTCCATCTTTACGCGCCTACTAGAACTAGAGATCCCTTTGGGATACTCTGGTAGCCTCAAAGGAGATCACTCTCATGGCCTTGACTAGAAAAGAAGCGAACGCGCACATGCGACACAAGTACGGCGCAGACTGGTGCGAAAACGAAGGGGCTAAGGAAGAGAGAAACATACTCCTTAAAGATGACTGGAAAAGCGATAAGGTGCGTTACGCGGTGGATAAGCTCATAGAAAGGGAGCGCAAGAAACCTGCTGCTAGGAAGAACGGGAGGCACGATGCCGGTCTTCTCTGGCCGAGAGGATATGTCAGAGCAAAGATTAGGGGTAATAGTGCCCGAAGAAATGGCACCAATGATGGGTTCGTGCCACCGCCGTCCCTGAACTGGGAGCATATTGAGAACCAGTTCTACGCGGCCCAGAACCAGTGGTATCGCGGCCTCCGTGCCTATGAAGATGTGATGGAGTTGATTGAGGAGGGGGCGACGAAAGGCGGGTCGCAGTACCAAAAGGTCGCCCGCCTCGCCCAGCGTGGTCAAGCCACTGCGATGCGACTACTCGAACAGCAGAATAGCGTCCAAGACGACCTGCGCTCGATGCAGTATGAGATGCCCCATACCGGTGACGATGAAGATTACTGAGTTCTGTAATCCCTCTAGTAGCACTTCTTCTTTACGCGCCTACTAGAATTCTGAATCCCGCTGAGATAGGCTGTCTTCAAGCAAAGAAGGTGAAACTCCCATGGGCTATGTCAGAGACAAGATCAGAGCGAATACTGCTCGCCGGAACGGGTTGCGCTCCCTACAGAATCCCCGAAGGGCGGGGGCAACTAGGCAAGAACGAAACCAAGCGATGGCAACTGACATACACAACAAAGTCAACGCACTAAGGAAGATGAAGGTGCCACAGGACATCCCCGGAGTACCTGTACCGCGCCCAGTCAAGGATCACTGGAGAGCAGCAAGGAGGAGTTGGTCCAAGTATGCAAACCGCACTTGGTGGGGCTTATCCGAGGAGGATCGGAGTGGATTCACGGACCCGGCTCATCGGGCAATCTACGACAAGATGATACTCTTTCCAAAGTGGAAGAAAGAGTACATCGAAGTGCTCATTTCAAGTCTTCCGCATAGATCCAAAATGAATCCCAAGAAGAAAACTCGGAGGGGCGCAAGCCAGACAAAGGCCAGACAAAACGGGTTTATTCGGGAGCCTTGGGATCTTGCTGAAAACAACGGGTTTACAGTTCACGGGGGCTTCACGAGTCACCGAGATCCTCTTATTACCATCCTGTTCGTGTCAAAGGAAGGCGAGAGGGGTCTTACGGTCATCCGTTCTGTAAAGACGAAATACGGAGACGAAACTGCTGTGGAGGGTGAGTTCATCCCAGAAGGTTGGGACTACCCAGAAGTCGAAGAGTGGGCGAAGTTGAACGGCAATCCCTACGGACGGTAGCACTCCGTCTCTTGCGAGTCACTAGAACTCTGAACCTATCTGCGATACGCTGTGGGCTAGAGAGGAGTTCCTTATGGCAGCAGAGATTTCAAGCACCTTCTTGATCTGGTACACCACCACAACCAGTGGTCAAGGTTCAACTACAATAGTGAATCCCGGCAGGTCATTCAGGGTTGTTGATGTAACGGTACGAGGTGACGCAGGTGCGGTGGTTCTTCTCACCAAGTCAGGAGGAGGGGCTGTCCTCGCCGCTGGAACGCTAACGACTGGTTCTGCCGGAGGAGAACAGCTTGTTACGTCTTTTACATCTAATGGAAGAGTAGACAGTCAAACTGATTTGGAGTTGAGTGTGACTACCCAAGACGTAGTATGGGTGAAGATCACTTGCATGGCCTTCGCGGGTCAGACTTTAGTCGCCCCCGACTTGACTTAGAAAGGAGTTTTCGCAGATGGCTAAATACTATTACTGCCCGTTGTATCTCCCCGCTTCCATGCGACAGCCGGGAACGATTATCAATCAAGCCTCGTATCAGCCGGGTCTGACTGTTGGCGGTGAGACAACTCCAGCGACTGCTGCGCTTCTCGCTGCCGGAGTTGACCTTAGCGTGTACTCGACGCTGCACGGCAGCCTAACACAACTCCCCTGCGTTTTGCCGGGTCAAATACCGATCTTTGGGCCGCAAAACGCCCCGCCGTCAAACAACTCCAAGTCCAACATCCAAGCCTTGGCTCAGCAAGCCCCAACAAACGGGCAAACAGGAACTCCGGGGAACGTGCAGGGCAAGTGGCCAGATCCCGGCTTCATCAGCACACCCTACTTCGACGGAACAGATGTAGAGAGCTTTAACGACGGAGGTCAGGTTTTCCATGAGATGGGTCCACACATGCCTCGTTGGACAAACGAGTTCGGTGCGACACAAACCAACATCGAGAGAACTCTGTGGAACAGAACTCCGATCCTTTACGTTGACATCAACCGACGTATGGTGGTCGAAACACCTAACGGATTCGTAGATGCTCCCTTTCTCGCGGCTGGTTGGGTGGAGAAGCAGTGGTGGGAGGTTAATCAAGACTACCCGTGGACAATCCAAGGGCCAGCCGTTGGACCACCTGTTACAGGGCAAAACCCTTACGTCGTATAATTTTGGAGATTTACTATGTCAAGCTCGCACATCATTAGCATAGAAGACTGCGGATCAGGTGTTTACACCAAAGTTCGCAAACAGCTGAACAAGTCACTCGGAGGACCAGAATTTTGGGACTACGACAAGCCACTGTTCAGCGTAGACTGTGAGTCAGAGGCGTTCGACACGCTGCAAGATAAGCTGGGTGCAATAGATGGCATTAAGTTTCTCCCTGACCACAAAGTGGTTGAGGTTGTTGCAGAGGCTGAACCAGAACCAGAACCAGAACCAGAACCTGCCGAGGCTGAACCTGCGCCCGAAGAGTCCGAACCAGAAGAAGCAGAAGAACAACCAGCAGCAGCATCAGCAGCGAAGTCTTCCGACACCCAAGCCACGCTTGATGCGTTCTTGTCCAAGTACGCACGGAAGGGATGAAACGCTCTGCCATTGTAGCTATCTTGCAGCCAGACGGCCTAGTTCTCACACTCCGAAGGAGTGCAAGTGATCCTTGGAAACCACATCACTGGAACTTTCCGGGCGGCGGCGTTGAGAAGCACGAGAGCCTCACGGAAGGCGCAATCAGAGAAGTGCGGGAGGAAGCAGGTATCCAGCTTCGCCCTAACGACCTATACCCTCTTTTCTCTTTTTCCCCGCGTAGGGGGCATGAAGTGGCGGTCTTCGCGACACAACTTGCGCAAACCCCTCATGTCTACTTCGCAGACGGGGAACATGACGACTTCAAGTGGACCTCATTTAATAACCTTCCATCCCCAACTATCCCACTGTTCGGTAATGTAGCGCGAACGGTAGCACTCCGTTTGTTGGACATGCGGTCCAATATAGAGGATGGTAAGCAAGGAGATCAAACTATGTCTCAACACTACAATACCTCAAAATATATGGCTCACTGGCCTTTGGCACTGCCGTATCCGTACGAGATTAGCCGGTCGCGAAGACCAGTTCCTAACGCTTCTTCTGTGAATTGGCCTCAAGCCCAGTTCGCGCCTCTGTACCTCCCTGCTGGATCTCCTTCTTTCCAGCCGTACAAGTACCGAAGCAAGCCCGAGCGTTATCCGGCAGGGGCTAAGGTATTCTCTATCTTCCCCGGACCAGACACTCTTCGGTACTCAACAGAGCCTACTCATCCGGCCTACGTTCGTTGGGGTATGCGAAGGGCAGACGGTGATTTAGCTGCTGTTCCCGGCACTTGGCCCGCCTTTAGGCGTGCCCGTAGAAACGCTTCAGCCGGTGCTGATGTGTGGACCGCAAGCGACACTCTCAACCTCTCCGCAGACAAAGCATGGGGAACTGCTCTTTCGGGGAACTGCCAATCCGCTTACCTCGCAAGGCAAGCCGACGCGAACAAGACATGGCAAGCAGTTTACGCAGCGAGCAAGAAACTTCCTTCTTATATGGCAGCACAGAAAGTGGCTATGCAAGTCTCGGGCAGAGGAAGGTACGTTCAAAGCGTAAAAGCTGCTCAGGCACACGCAGTCAGTTGTATGGATGCTGAAGCAGCAGGTCGGAAAGAAGAGGAATACCAAATGCTGCGGGAGCACAAAGTTGAAACCCAGCAGACTTCCGCCGATCAAGGTCAATTCCAGTCGCAGTTGATGGGAAGAGAAGCAGAATTGATAGCGGCTGAAAAAAGAACAAAAATGATTACCTATGGGGTGGTAGCAACCCTTGTACTTGGCGGCGGGCTTTATGCTTGGCGTTCTTTGAGGGGTTAAAATGGATCAAGCAGTAATGGACATCATACAGCAGACGCAAGGAACGAGAGTTAGTTCTCCTTACGACGAGATGATGCAAGCGGCGGCTGCTGAAGCGGCGGCCAAGGCCGAGAAGGAGTACAAGAGCATGAAGAAGTACACCAGAGGCAGCCAATCAGGATTTCGGCCTGCGTCAAGGGCTGTGATGACACCTCACTTAGCTGAATTCGGTAATCGCCGATTACCTTTGAGTTCGTTGAAGCCTGAATTCGTCCCTTCCCCTTCCCCCATTGACGGTCAAGGGCAGCCAACTCTGCCTGACATGCTGATCGAGCCAACTATAGACGAACAAGTTGAGTTGTTTGCTCCTTTGGCGACGACAGATTGGAAGAAGTATTGGCCCTTGGCGGCTGCGGGAGTAGGGGCTATCGCCGTGGTAATGCTGATGCGTAAAAGCAAGGCAAAATCGAATCCTTGGGACTTGGGCGGAATGGAGTACGAATTAGTGAAACTTCGCCAAGGCCAGATAAAAAAGGACTACAAAGAGGCCCAAGGAGGAGGCGACCTTCAAAAGTACGCCCTCCCCATCGCAGCGGTTTTAGGGGTCGGGGCTATAGTTTACTCCTCTCGAAAGAAGGGGTGACACCCTTTGATAAGCTAGTTGCGCGTCGGTGGGAAGAGACTGCTGACTCCGTAGGGTTCGATCCTGCTAAAGTGGACCTAGTATGGGGCGTAGGGGACAGCTATCCTCATTTCAAAACTCCCAGAGGCTTCGGAGTCACATTCTGGGACGGAAAGCCACCTTGCCGACTTCTGTTTGCCAGCAAGCTGGTTGCCGCGCCACTTCATAGGCAGGATGGTATCATTCGACACGAGCTAGGTCACGTTGTGGACATGGTGTTTGGGAAGCAAAGAATAGATCGTTGGGCGAAGCAGAAAGGCGTGAGCCTAGCAAGCACGGATGAGCGGAGAGCCGACGACATAGCACTCGCAATTTGGTCAGAGCCTATCCGTTATGACAGTGACTTGGTACAATCAACGCGATATGGTGAGTACCCGCGACCAAAGTTTTTGGGGTTATGATGGAAAAGAGAGAAAGTTTACCCATAATGATTATCCGACACCCGCTAGTTTGGGCAGGTGTAGGCATGTGGATGCGTAACTACGACAAGACCACTTCTGCTGCTAACTTCTGGAAAGGAGTCGGATCTCTGGCTCTGGGCATCGGAGTTGTTCATGCCTTCACGCAGAAAACCACTCAACCTGTTGCGCTCATAGAGGTTGCTTGATGTCTGGAGCGTTGCAAAAACGACTCTCTCGACACGGGCTACTTCCCAGCACTAAACGTAAGTACCTTGAAATTCTCTCTGGGGCGAATACAGACGACCTTATCGGTTGGATTCACTCCCGTGTTCACGCCAGAACTCCCATCGGGACGATCCTCCCCATGCGAGCCGCAGTCAAGCACTACCTCGTGGCGGAAATGGGGTACAAAGAAGATGAGGTTGACAACCTCTTACCTAAAGCGAAGGGTAGGCCCTGTAAACTTCGCGAAGCGTTTACTCCAGAGCAGTTAGCGTTGTATCATGCGGCTGTAGATCAAATCGACTTAACTTCTATTCGCACTATCCTTACCCTTTTGCCCGCTACGGGACTCCGTATCGGGGAGGTCACGTCTCTCCATGTTGATAATGTTCATAGCATTTCTTCTCGTTTATATCTGGTCTTTAGAGGAAAAAGAGACAAAGAACGTCTCGTCCCACTCACAAGAGCAGCAGAACGAGCCTTGAGCTACCATCTTGAGGACCAGCAGCCGACGACTTGGTTGTTTGCGTCCTTCACGAACCGGCCCATCACACCTCACGCGGTCAGAAAGCACACGCGGCGAATTGCCAAGGACTACCCGGAACTAGGATCTTTTTCTCCTCACACTCTCCGGCATACGTTCGCGACGATGGCTCTCCGTAGCGGCATAGACCTGAAAAACCTTCAGGCACTGATGGGTCACGAATCTATCCAAACAACATCTCGCTACCTTCATCCTTCTCTTGCAGACTTGCAAGAGTCCATAGACAAAATGGGATGAAAAAACCTGCTGCTTGTGCCGAAAGGTACTTGTATCCGGCCAAGGCTCAGCAGGTGGGTAGCTCTTGGTTTCCAGCCGTTTCCAAGAGCTACCCTTTTGGCTTTATCCCTTAGCTCTTACTGTAGCAGCCCGTACCCTTCTCTCGTTCGCAGGTGATAGTCTTGTACCTACTACTAAGGCGATGTCTCTAGCTACGCTGACTTTCTTAAATTGGCCTTTGTGGAAATAAGAAACTTGATTCGAGTGAACTCGTAGTCTGTCCTTCAGTCGTTCACACTTGTAAGCGGGATACCCGTTCATCTTACACCACGCAGCAGCCGTGGAGGGCTTCCACCTGCTGCCTGAGAAGACGACCGACTGGACATGCTTCGGGTGAGGTAAAGGGGGTAAATCTTCATCTGCTTTAATGGAAAGAGTTCTTTTCGGAGAAGCGTGATCGCCCCACGCGGAGATCAGAGAGGCTACATTGCCAGTTGGTGTGTCGTGGATGTTCTTTGCTCCAATGGCACTCCTCACTATTCGTCTCTTACCCCTAACAATGGTATCGAGCCTGTCATCGATGGTACTCACGCCATGGAGAAACCAAATGGTGGTTTGGTGAGTTTGCCCGATTCTACGGATTCGGTCTTCAGCTTGTTCCTCTTCCGAGCTAGTGAAGAACCTCTCCACGAACAGGAGGTGGCGTGCTGCGGTGAGCGTAATTCCCTCTTTTGCAGCCTTGGTTCCAATGAATACAGGGTATTCATGTTTTTGGAAAGCATCGACGGCGGCTTGTCTCTTTTTCACCGAGGTCTTTCCCTCTACAATGACGTGCCTGATCCTCTGCTTCCTCAGTCGCTTCTCCAGCGCACGAAGAACAGCTTGGTGCTCACAGAAAACAACGACTGGCTCTCCTAGTCGGACAGCCTTCGCTATCCAGAGGGAAGCAGCCTGTACTTTTCCTACTCCCGCCAACCGGCGCAAGTAACCCACCTTTGCGAGGGCTTCGGCGGCGAGAATCCTCTCGATCTCGGCTTCTGCCATCCCTTCGCCCACGAGCTTTTCTTTCTCCTTTCGCAGCCAGTCCTCGAAGTCATTTTCCGCTTTGTTGTACTGCTTTGCGTAGGAAAAGGGAAGGTCTGTGTACAGGTACGATCTCGACTTCGGGGGTACTTCTGGCGCAACGTCCTCTAACAAACGTCGAATCATCGGCGGGTTCTCTGTGCGCAAGAGCAGGGTCAGAACAGCCATCTCTTGCTGCGTGTTGATGATTGGTGTTCCTGTGAGCAAGAGAAGGCCCCGCGCCCTCTGGGAAAGGTGGTAGAGAGCTTGAGAGCGGAGCGACGTAGGATTCTTCGCGTAGTGTGCTTCGTCCGCAATAACCGTTTTTACACCTGCTTTGATTAGATCGGACCACCTTACGTCCAGTAACGTCCAGCTAATGATCAGGATCGTAGGCTGGGGGAGTCGGGGTATCGTGGCAGAGGAGTCGTTAATGATGAGCGCGTTTACACCGGGTGCCCATCTGTGAATCTCTCTTCCCCAGTGGCGAGTGACCGAGGCTGGCGAGACTACTACGGCAGGTAAGCTAGTTTTGTAGGTTTCAACCACAGAACGAATCGCTACGCAAGTCTTACCCGTTCCCGGCGCAGATGCCACCAGAACGCGCAAGCCATGAGCTTTGATGTAGTCTACATCTTCACGCTGAAAGTCCTTTAGCTGTGGCATAGCACTCCTTTACGTTGAGGAGAAGTCATAAACAGGTATATCATGGTATCCGTAGGCAGGAGATGATCACATGGCGGTAGCCCGACAAAACCCCATAGGGATAGCCAAGCCGAAAGGGGTGCTGGCTGTTCACCTTGGGAAAGGTAAGCTCGTTCACTGCTTCAATCCAGCTACGAAAGGAACTTTGTGCAAGAGTGGAGAGGGGCGATCGCGGGATAAGCAACCCCTTTTCAAAAGCCGAGCTAAATTCATAAACTGCTACCGTTGCGCGAAACTGATGACAATGAACATGGAAGCAGGAAGACGAGCAGATGAAGCGTAAGAAATTCAGTGCCAGTTACGTCGCCGACTCTCAGCTAGAGTATTCCCGCCAAGCTAACCGGTGTAGGCTGCTCTCCCCTAAAAGTGAACGCTATGGCGAGCTAGGCTGTAAGCGCGAAGAACACATCATGGTAGAAGGAGGAAGGAGCCGTCTCCGGTATACAGATTACGGTCCTTACCCGCGAGACAAGAAAAAAGGTGGCCCAGCCGCCCAAGGTGAAGGTGCAAGCCCGAAAACGAAGGGGAGGCTCTCAGATGAGCTTCCTCTGTGGGACGAGAGAACTCAATCGCCTAACAGCAGAAGCAAGACTACGCTTGAATCTCGTATAGCGTCTGCTATTGAACAGTACAGGAAGCTCTACCCGCGTGAAAATCAAGTAGGTTTTGCTGTCCCTTTTTCCATCAATTCCCTCGTGCAGAAAAGCGTGGGGATGCCGCGCAGTGCCGCATCCATTCTAGTGAGGCGGGCAGCGGGTAGGTTTTACCCTGTAGGTGGCTTGTCTTTCCCTGAACCTAATTTACTTACCCGCTTCGAGGAAAAAGTGGAAGAGATGTTAGGGTCGCGGGTGCTGTTCCGCTTCGCCGGTAGGACACTCCAGCTTGTGCGGGGTCGTCAGGTCGCCAAGACTGTAGAAGCCATTGAAGTCGCGTGGGGAGATGGTACTTTTCAAGACATCAACGACGCAAAGATAGCAACTCTTGGGGGAGATCCACCGAACGTCCAATCCTTGTTCGGCAAATTGAGCGCGTTGCTTGACAGAGAGAAAGGAAAAATCAAGTCCATTTCCTTCTTTTTCTATGGCGACAATACCCCGTTAGAACTTACCTTTTCGAGTAGAGAGCACTCGAAGTCTCTTCGGGATGGTGCTTCCAGACGCTATCCAGAGTACAAAACATTGAATGTTTCACTGTCCGAGTTGCCCGAACTTCTGGCCCGCCTTGCTCGCAAGGGACCAAAAAAAGGGCCGAAAGAATTAAAAGAAATCAGCCTCTCAAAGGAGAATCCCATGCCGAGCGACGACTGGTATTACAAGCAGCAATACAGCAAATCCCCTTACGGCAGTCGGCGTTCATTACCCGCAGCGCGTCGTAATAGCAGCATTGGAAGCCAGATGGCAGCTGATGCGATGACTCTACACCAAGAGACAGGCATGAAGTTGAAAGATGCTTGGCGCGAAGTCAAGGCTGAAGCCCGTGCAAACGGTTACAAGAAAGCCAAGAAGAACGGTGGTTGGTACTTCGGTCGCGGCCATGGTGGAGGACCGAAAGGCTCTAACCTTTATCTTCCTGACACCACCCAGACCGGACCCGCTCTCGTGCCTCACGCACCTTGGGACGACGGAACCGAAGTCTTTTCCGCGCTAGTTCCCGGCCCTTACGCCAAGCGGAACTCAAGCAAAAGCCGCAAGAGTAAAAGCCGCAAGAATAGCAGTGCCTTGCTAAACGGTCATGTCTACGCGACTTCAAATGGCCAGCCTTACGTCAAGCTCGCGAACGGCCAATGTCGTTTTATCTCCAAGGCCCAAGCTGCCCGCATGAACGGTGGGGCTTGGCACCCAGAGTACAGTGAAATGAAAGGTCAGTTCTCTACAGGACTCCGCCGCACTTCAGGGACTCAACCTTACGCCCGACGTAACAAGCGGAAAAGTCGTAAGCGATAGGAGTATCTCATGAAAGGTTTTTATGGTGCGCCCACTCTCGCTCGACGCAACGCCAGCAAACTCTCCAGCACAGCACAACACTGTGCAGGAGCTATGGCGGCACAAGCAGCTGGTAAAAAATACCGACTGCTCAATGCTGACAAGCAAGTAGAAAAGTTTTGTGGCACAAAAGCGGAGAAGGTTTCTGACAAATGTGCTGGTGCTCTCGAAGCCCAAGCGATGGGTAAGGGCACTTACCGCATGATCAACACCGAAAAACAAATCGCTACATGGTGTTCAGAGGACGCTGCTACAACAGCGGCAGCGGGTGGTTCCTATGTACCTGCTTCTCCCGAAGAGGTGGCAGAAGACTTGTATTGGGATGAAAACATGATGATGACCGCTGGTGGTGGTGGTGGTGGTGGTGTCGTGGTGGAAGAAGAGAAAGGAAGTCTTTTGCTTCCCCTCGCTATGGGCGGGATAGCAGTCGTGATCCTTGGTGGTGTCTTCTGGGTTTCTCGTTAAAGGAGTTTACTTATGTCCGGTCAAGCCCTAGTGTTTGCCCCCTCTCATTTATCAGAAGGGGTAGTAGCGAAGAAAAACTCGGGATTAGCTCTAGCAGCGATCGGACTTCCAGTCTTGGGGCTGTTTCTTGTCATGCCCCTCGCGGTTGTCCCGTGGGTTGTCAAGCAGTTCAAGCCTGAATGGTCCTATGGTAAACGAGTAGCTACAGGCTTTGTCGTTTCATTCGGAATCGGGGCCGTCACAAAGATAGCGAAAGCAGGTTCGGGAACTTCATCTCCCTCAGAAACCGCAGTAGCTTAACGCTTCCGATACCACCAATAAGTAGCACCTGCTCCGACCCCAAAGAGAAGGACGAGCGGAATAGCACTACGCAAGGCTGTTGCTCGTTTCAGTCTGCGTAAATAGGTCAGCAAGCGTACTTTATCGTCTTGGCCTAATGCTGACGTTTCTATCTCTTCTATTGCGTCTTGTAGAATGGCGACTCTGCCGCCTCCGCGACACATGTACCCTGTGGTGCGGCATACAACACCAATATCCTCTGACGAGGTTGATATGAACCGTGTCATGGCTGTATAGAGTTGATCTTGGGCTACCTTGTTATCTTCGTAATCTGCTCTTCGTGCTCCGATAGCTAAAAAGTAAGCGGCTTGCTCGTAAGCAGTAGCGGCATCTGAGGGAGGAGAGAGAAGTCTCTTGTCTAGGTTGTCGTAGACAGAGCTATCCACTGAAACCCCTGCGGTGGCTTGGGCAGCCATCGTGTCGTCAGCTAACCACGAGGAGAGGGTATCGAAGGGCCATATACCATATTCGTTCATCTCTTTCTCCTGACAGCTTTAATCCGTCGATCTACGGCTTGTATCATCTCTTGTAGCTTCACTCGATCCTTCTCGATCAAGGAGGCAGTTGCGCGACTTATCCGACCTTTAGGCTCATAAGGCCAATCGGGTTGCGTCTCTGTCTTAGGAAGACGGGTGCTCCTGCTTGTGCGGAGCATGGACTTAGGCAAGCTGCGCTTTAAGTGTTTGATGTATCCGAGTGGATTTCCGATAAATGCGTTTGCTTCGTCGAAAAAAGTAGGCTTCCTTATCGCACCCAAAGGCCAGAACAGGAGCGCGTTGGTGTAAGAGTTACTCCTTTCCATTTGCTTCTTTCCCACTTTCTCTGCGGGCGCGAACTGGTCATACAAATAAGTCCCTAACGGGATGCCTTGAACTTCTGCCTCGTGTACCATCCTGACGGATGCTCCGAGCCGTCCTATCGCGTCAACATCCTTAATGTAGTCAGGGTGTCTTTCGAGCGAGAAAGTCGTTTTCCATGTGCGCTGAAGCAACTGAAATAGCAAAGGGTTGTAAGTCATCAATACGATTTGACCTGTCCCACCAAACCCCGCTTCGCCCCCTTGGAGGCTCGCGCTCAAGTCTCTGACCTGCTGGGAGGCTGCGGAGGCGGCCTCGGCCACTTGGGAGCCACCCAGTGCATAATATGCAACTAATAGTGCATAAAATACTCGGCGGCTTTCTATCGGCAAAGGCGGGCGACTCGGATCGGGACCAGAAACTCCCTGTGCAATTTTGAGTATTTCTCCTTTGTATGCCTCTGACGTTACTCCCGGAGTCAGGGCT
>Ga0233412_10000313_pt1 | contig 28937 bp, 25 predicted proteins | sample Na_anoxic_4_MG_FD_180667 | JGI IMG/M metagenome (GOLD analysis project Ga0233412, IMG submission 180667) | Seawater microbial communities from Saanich Inlet, British Columbia, Canada - Na_anoxic_4_MG | ecosystem: Environmental > Aquatic > Marine > Inlet | place: Canada: British Columbia... | reverse complement strand
AACACAAAACCTAAGAGATCACATGACCGAAGCAGAACTTATTTTTACTGCTTTAGCAGAACTATCTACAAGACAAATAGCAGAAACCGATGAAGCAAAAGGCATGAAGGAAAATAAAGTAGCGGGTATGAAGGGAGGAGGAATCGCTAAAAAAGCAAGGCTTGAACTTGAATCAAAAACTGGAAAAAAGGTGGTTTCTAAGAAAAACTACTTACCAACAAAAGATACAAAAGCTATAGATACAGACAATGAATAAAACAAAGACAAAAACCAAATTTAATTTTGTTAAAAAAACTCTTAAAACGCTAAAAGCAATTAAAGGAAAAGTTACCGTATATCACGATACCACTAAACCTGGACTTAAATTATTGGTTCGCCCTACTGGCATTAAAACTTTCGTACTCTATCGTAAAATCAAAGGCAGACCAGAACGCATAACTATTGGACGATTTCCTGAAGTTACAATTGAACAAGCACGCAACCAAGTAGATCTACTCAATGCTAAAATAGCTTCTGGTATAAATCCCAATGAAGAAAAGCGAGGATTACGTTCTGAGATGGCTCTATCAGATCTTTTTGATAGATACATAGAAAGATATGCCAAGATACATAAAAAATCATGGCATGAGGATTACAAACAGTTTCAACGCTACCTTAAGAACTGGGAAAAACGCAAACTATCTTCTATTCGCAAAGCACAAATTCAAAAACTGCACGCCGAAATTGGAACCAACAAAGGGCGATATGCTGCCAATAGATTATTAGCCCTATTACATACGATGTTTAATAGAGCAATAGATTGGGGATGGGATCATACTAATCCTGCGCATGGTATTAAAAAATTCAAAGAAAAGTCACGCGATAGATTTCTTCAATCTGATGAACTTCCAAAATTTTTTGCGGCACTCAGTGAAGAAACAAGTATTATTGTACGTGATTATATTTTATTAAGTTTATTAACCGGAGCAAGACGCTCCAATCTTCTTGCCATGCGTTGGGATGAGATTAATTTTGAGAGAACCACTTGGACCATCCCACTTACCAAAACAGGTGATAGCCATACTCTGCCACTTGTACCAACAGCAGTTGAAATATTAAAAGTACGCCAAAAAAATAATACCAACAAAAGTCCGTGTGTTTTTCCTGGTACTGGCGTCACTGGCCATTTGGTAGAAACCAAAAAACCTTGGAAAAGAATTCTAAAAAAAGCCGGGATAAAAGACTTAAGAATACATGACCTACGAAGATCTTTAGGAAGCTGGCAAGCAGCTACAGGGGCTAACTTATCTGTCATAGGAAAGACCCTGGCCCATAAAAATGTAAGTACCACCGCGATCTATGCGCGTTTAAATATTGACCCTGTAAGAGAATCAATGGATAAAGCTACAGATGCGATTTTAAATGCAGCCGGTATTGATCTTGCTAAAAGCGGTGACTCAAAATAATCAAAAATAACAACAAAGCTATCAACTCAAAAAACAAATATGACCCACTGATAAAAATCATACTAAAAACATACTGTTTTCATACTAGTTTCATACTAGTATATTTTTAGTATGTTTTTGGTATGATTTTAACCAACTGATATATTTACTTTTTTTAACAAAAACATACTACATTCATCTTTGCCCCTATTTTTCCCCTGTTGCAAAATTATTCATGTTAATAACTTTTAATAAGGTGAAATATGAATATACAAATCTTTAATCGTTTAACTCCCACGCAAGTTGCAGAAACTCTTGGTGTAACAACTGGTACGCTTGCTGTTTGGCGTTGTACTAAACGCTATCAACTACCCTTCGTAAAAATAGGTCGAAAGATTTTTTATCGTAGCGAAGATGTTAATGCATTCATCGAATCAAGAACTTTCTGCAAGATTTCTGATGAAAATAACATGGGAGAGAATAATAATGATCTTAGATAAAATAAAAGCCGTTGGTGGCAACCAAACGGCTTTCATAAAAACCACTTCTAAAGACAAAAACATAGTAAAACAAATTGCAGTAAAAAGCAATTTTATCTGCAATTCAAACTCCTATTTTTTAGAAACTGGTCCATCAAAAATTTGGGAACAAAGCGAACCAGCAAGTAAAGACCATCCTTACCTCAAAACTAAAAAAGTAAAGCCATATGGAATTAAACAAAGGGATAACGAATTAATTATCCCAATGTATGACTGCAACAACAAGTTGCAAAATTTACAGCGTATTTTTTCTGGTGGCAAAAAGTTGTTTTTACCAGATAAATCAACTGAGGGATGTTTTTACATTTTAGGAACTGTTGAATTACCAAGCATTATAAATACTACGAATAATATAGATATTACAAAGACCATCATCTATATAGCCGAAGGTTATGCCACTGCTGCTTCAATCCATGAAGCTACTGGGCAACCTGCAGTAATTTCATTTAGTGTCAATAATCTGCCAAAAATAGCTGAGATTATTAATTGGGAATATCCCGATACAGAAATTATTATTTGTGCTGATAATGATCTTTATGGCAATAATAAAAATATTGGCTTGGATAAAGCCAGCGAAGCAGCAATGATAATTGATGCAAAATTAGTTGCCCCTAAGTTTAAGCATATACCATCAAATACTGAATCAAAATCTACACCTACAGATTTTAATGACTTGGCAAATCTAGCAGGTATTGATGAAATACGCATGCAACTTGCTAATGCTGTGGGAGTTAATGATAGTAAAGTTGATATAAATTCAGATAACTCAAATAATCTCGATAAAAACCATGATGAAATCATAAATAGGCTGGCAAAGCTAAGCATGCTGGAATATGGACGAGTACGTAAAGAAGAAGCTGCAAAACTAAATGTAACCGTAGGTATTTTAGATACTGTTGTTAAAGCTTGTAGGCAGGCAAGGTCAGCTAACAAAGATACTAAAAATGAACTGGAGAATGGAATCCAGCCTTGGGACTATACAGTTGAAGGCCAAGTAATTGCTAATGAAATACAAAGTCTTATTAAAAAACATGTGGTATTACCTAAACACCAAACCACCATTTTAACTTTATGGGTATTTGGTAGTTATTGTATTGATGCTTTTGGTATTTTTCCAAAATTATTGATTACCTCTCCAGATAAGCGATGTGGAAAAACTACAGTCTTGAGTGTATTACGCAGCATAGTAAATAAAGCTTTAGTGGCATCAAATGTAACTTCGTCAGCGATATTTAGATCAATAGAGTTATGGCAACCAACATTACTTATTGATGAAGGTGATACTTTTATTAATAACGACAATGAGGATTTGCGAGGTATTATTAATTCAGGCCATACCAGAGATACCGCCTATATACTAAGAACAGAGGGTGATAGCAGTAACAGACGCCCAAAGCAATTTAGTACTTGGACTCCTATGACCATAAGCATGATTAAAAACCCGCCTGACACGATTCTTGACCGTTCAGTAGTTATCAAGCTAAGACGGAAGTTAGCATCAGAACATATAACAAAATGGAATTATGATAACTTTTCTAAATTTGAATCGTTAAGACAGAGATTGAAACGATGGTCTGATGATAATTTTGAGTTATTAAAAAACTGTGAGCCTAATATACCAAACAATGACAACGATAGAGCAATTGATAATTGGTTACCTTTATTCTCTGTAGCCTCATTAATTAGCGCTGAATGGCTTACAAACGTCGAGGAAGCGTTTAAAAGTTTAAATAGTAGCAATGATGGGGATAATGAAAATATTAGCACCATGCTTTTAATTGACATTAAAAAGATTTTTGCAGAAACTGATTCTGATAAAATCTATTCAAGTGATTTAGTGGCAAAGTTAGTTGAAATGGAAGATCGTCCATGGAGTGAATATAGACGCGGCAAACCAATAACTAGCAATACATTAGCAAGATTATTAAAACCATTTGGTATAAAGTCTCAGCAAGTTTGGATTGGACAAAACAAACAGGGATATCATATTTCAGATTTTGATGATGCCTTTTCTCGTTATATACCCCCTTTCAAATCCCTAGAATCCTAGAACCAGCTACCAGTAAGGATTTCAACGATTTTACAAATCCTAAAGATAATATGAATATAGGGTTTCGAAAATTCCTCTAAGCTACGCCAGTAAAGGATTTTAGGGTTCTAGGGTTTCAAAAGGGGGTAGTAAGATGAATAAGGGTATTAAATATCTAAAGTAGCTGTTTTCATTTACGAATAAACATATTTAAATATTAAAATTAAAAAATATTTAATAACATAAATCTTAAGTTATAATTTATCATTTTTCATAATAACAAACAGAAAAACATCTCATCATACCACACCACACCAAAAAATGACCCATCTCAATAAAAATTCTAAAATTCTAAAAAACTTTTTATGTTCACTTCGCACCATATCGTTTCAGTACGTTTCACCCTATAAAATAAGTGTATTCTTCACCTTTTGCTGTTGATATTTTTGATAATAATGGTTATGATTTGTATATTAAGATTAAAGATAAATAATAAATTGCCACCAAAAATAATTTATCGAATCTTTTATCAATTATACTTTTACTCAAAATTGTTTTTTATATACAAAAAATATTAAACGCTTTCAATATTACCAAATTAAAATTCACATGAAATTTTATTAATTAATATAACGGGTCAACATGAGCATTAACAACAAACACATATATAACAAATTAATCAAAACAGGCTACATACGTGAACCACGATATAATATTTGGCTTAGCAGAGGTTACTGGGATCCTTTTGATGCGGCTTGCTTGTTAAATGGAATAAATCCTTATATTAAACTGGCATCTGAAGCACAGATCAATCAGAAAAATAAGAAATCAAAATCCAAAAAAATTGATTTTTCTGAAGAAGCTAATTCTATTTTTTCTGCAAATAAAGATGGTATGAAAAATTTTGCTGATTCTCTCATTGCTGTGTTTGAAGAAAAAGAAGCGATAGAAACATGGCAAGTTTTTCCAGACCCTTTAATACTAATAAACACATACCTACAAAAGATAGGTAATGTTCCCGAACAAATGTTAAAGTTAGCAAAGAAATCTTTTTTAGATCTTTATCAAAAAAGAAATTGCAACGAAAAAACCAGAGAGTATTGGAACAATAATTGGCGCTATAATGTAGCAGCGCCATTTTTGAAACTACTATCCAATAAAAATATTTGTTATGAAAGCAAAAAGTCGGATCAGCTTCAATCACCATACAACAAAAATTTTATTAATCAAAACTTCTCGATAGATGAAAATGCAATCTTAGAAGAATCAGCAAAAGCACGAGAAATAAGAATACGAAATCGTGGTTATGAGCTTTACAAACTCCTTAAAGAACAAAACTCCAACAAAAAAATAACCAAGCAAATTATTGCTAAACAAATTATGAAAGAAGAAAATTCGATTTATGATATAATATCTACAAAAAATCCTCTCAAGAAACAACCAGCACTTGGAACTTATCTCAAAGAGTTAAGAAAAATACATTAAGCAACCTTGGTTAATTTAAACTAGTCAAAATCTAAGAACATAATAGCTGCCTAATCACCATATAATAAAATATACGTCGAAAAATTTTCATAAAATTTTCGATCAAAATTACTTAAAAGCTAAAAACTTTTTTAAGAAAAGCATAAAAAATAATTAGCAACTTTCTCTGAGATTTAACTCGTTTTTGTGATCAGAATCTAGGACACCCCACGCCGCCTGGCTTTTTTAGGCTATCTTCTTGATTTTAAATATGAATTCGGCCGGGTTTAAATTTTTTGATAAATTTACCTCAGGCACTAATTAGTGCCTGAACAGTGCCTCATCAGGCACCCGAGTTTTTACGATTTTTTGTTTCATTTCGTTTCAATTTACTAAAATGAGTGCTGGAGAGGCACGGACGAAGAAAATTGGTATTTCTAATAAAGCACTGAAGCTGTAGGTTTGACGTTTACGTTTTTATGATAAAACTTTTAATTTAAAAAAGGCAGTTAGATACTTAATCGAAATTAGCATATAAAAAGCTTCTCTGTGCCTTTTAGCCATACCTAACCCCAGCATTTTATTTGAAACAACACATCCGACCACAATTTCCCTATAGTGAGCGTTATAGAACAACAAAGATAACCAAAAAAAGTATTTTTGAGATATATTATAATCGATTTCCTTGCCCTTCCAGTATCAGTTATGTATCTCCTAAGATGTTTGATAATCAATACAAAAAGATCGCATTCATATGTCTACAAAAACAGGGCAAGATCATTCTATCCCATACCCTTTTCCGCATACACTAATTTTTCAATCATAATGAATGGCTTGTTGAGAACACTTATCTAAACAGCGACCGCAACTAAAACATTCTTTAGGAATTGTTTTATGCATCACTTTGTTTTTTATAGCCCCTGTCGGACAGGATTTATAACATATTTTACATTTGATACATTTTTTAGGATTGACTCGAACTCTAAAAATAGAAATGCTTTCTAAAATCCAAGATAAAAGACCAAAGGGACATACAAATTGACAAAATGGTCGATAAAAGAACAGGCTCAATACCAAGAAAAATAAGATAGAAAATAAAATAAGTATTGGCTTGAAATATGGAACAAAAATATTAAATGGATTTATTTTATGATATAGCATTAATCCAACACCATTACCAATTAATCCAAATAGAACAAGTAATGCTGTAAAAAAGATCAAAATTCTAATCGAATTTGTAATGTAAAAAGGAAGAGAATATTTTTTAATTTTTGATGAAAAAATAAACAGAAGTTCTTGTAAAGCGCCGAAAGGACAAGTCCAACCACAAATAATTTTGTTGCCGATAATTGAACATGCTGCAAGTAAAATCAAGATTGCAATATCATTAAAAGAGTAAGGATAAAAACCGCCTATTGTTTTAATTCCTTTTACTAAAGATTCCATAGGGTTTGGAGATTTACCTAAAAGAAAACCGCAAACTAAAACGGAAAACAACAAAGCTGTAATATAAAAACGGCTCACACTATTTTTTGATAAAGGTTTTATGAGGTTGCGATTACGTTGATTTGTGTAAATTAATATCATTAATCCCAAAAAAGCGAGCGTAAAAAAAAGAGAGTTTTTTAGATCCTTGGCGTGATAACGAAAAAATGCACGTTTTATCTTAAAGTTAAGCTTATCTTGTGAAATATTAATTGCAGATGATATAGGTTGATTGTTTGATATGCTCTGGGAAAGATTCAGTTCTCTTATCAAAAAACCTCTTGGTAAAGATAATTCGTTTTTGATCTGTCTAACTGAGTCTGTTACTGAGTAAGATTGGAGTGGATTGTTCGATAAATAAACAAAAGTTTTATAGGTCAAAATTATGCTTGTCGCGAAAGATAAAACAAAAAGCAAACCTACGATCAATATTTTTATCCTACCCTTTGGCGGTAACTGAAAAACAAAAGGAAATAGTTTTTTCATTTTGTTATTTATCCATTTTTTCTATCTGAATAAATTTAGCTTCTGCCCAAGCCATAATTTTCTTCTCACAAATAGCCTCTGCTCTTAAAACATAAAGAGGTTTTTTCACTTTGATTATTTGAGCATGTAGCTTTATAGTACTGTTACATGGTATCTGATGCAAGAAGCGTACTTGTAAATCTCCTGTAAAAGCCTCAATACCCTTATTAAACAAGCAATGCGTCATGGTTGCGTCAAGCAAAGTAGTAATTATTCCCCCATGTAAAATATCAGCATATCCCTGAAAATTATTATTTCCTCGAAACTTTGAGAATGTTTTTCCATTTTCGTCATCTACAAATTTTATTTTCAACGAATAATCATTTTGGCTGCATACCATACAATTTTTATGGCTTTTTATAAAACCATCTTTTTCATTATCTTCACTAATGATCACAGCAATTTTCCCCGAGCTTCATGTTGCCTTCCAAATAGATTTTTACTAGCTTTTCTGGGGTTTCTTGTGAGGCTCCTACCAAAACTTCTATGTTATGGTTGTTTAATAGATCCTTTGCTCTTTGTCCTATTCCTCCTGCTATAACCATATTTGTTCCTAATTGTGCTAACCATTTAGGAAGTAACCCCGGTTGATGCGGAGGCGCTTGTACAATTTCTTGCGATAAGATTTTCTTTTTTTCAAGATCAGTTTTCACTAAAGCAAATTCTTTACAATGGCCAAAATGATTATCTAGTTTGTTATTAGTTACTGGAATAGCAATGATCATAAAACCTCCTATTTATTGTTGTGGGTTCCTAAATTAATTTTAGGATTAATCTATCATGTCTTGGCTACAACCGTCACAATCATTACAACATTGATTGTTAGCAGAACAACCTTCTTGGTAGCAATTTGCTATTATATATTTTTCAAGTGCCTTTTTAATCGTATCCACTGCCAAAAGGGCACAATGCTTAAAGTTATCAGGTAGATAACCAATTTCCAACAAAAGCTCTTCTTGTGTAAAATCAAAAGCGTCATTCAACGTCTTACCTTGAATTATATATCCTGCTGTGCTACCACAAATGATTGAGTTTTTACAACCATCAGTTATAAAAGTAACAGCCTCGATTTCGATGTCATTAATTTTTAACCAAAATTCTATCGTATCACCGCATGGACCAGTAAGGCGTGCGTTTGCGTTTGCATTTTTGAGTGGACCAAAGTTTATTGGCAATTCTTTGGTCATCATTTCAATATCTTTAGATTTATTCATAATATCTATTATACTTAATTATTAAAGGTATTTGTTATTTTGTTCCAAGCGTGAACTAGAACATCTTTGTGTTTAAATTCTTCTGAATCCATTATAGTTTTTCCATCAATAATTGATTGGACAATAGACTCATCAAAAAGAATTTTGCCTATAACCTCTATTTGATTATTTTCACAATAGTTCTTAATCTTTTCTGTTATCTCCAGATTCAGATCATATTTATTTATTATAAATTTTAGCGGCAGACTAAAATGTTTAGCAAGCTCTACAACTCTTCTAGCATCATGTAAGCCAGATAAGGTAGGCTCGGTTACTATAACTACACAATCACTGTTGCTCAAAGCTGCAATTGCAGGACAACCTATTCCTGGAGGACCATCAACAATGATCCAATCACAAATGTCTTTATTGGCTATTTCAGTAGCTTTGTATTTCACAAGGGATACAAGCTTTCCTGTATTTTCTTCTGCAATACCAAGTTTGGCGTGAACAAAAATCCCATGGCTCGTTTCGGATATATACCATTCTCCAGAGTTTAGAGGCTGCATTTTTATGGCATTATTCGGACAAATCCTAGCACATAATCCACAACCTTCGCATAAGATTTCATCAACAATGAAATCTTTATCGATAGCATCGAAATGACAATTATTACGACAACTTCCGCATAGAATACATAATTTTGGATCAATAATAGCTTGATAACCACCACTAAATTTATGTGTTTCTTTGTTTACAGGATTCAACAATAAAAATAAATTTGCAGCATCAACATCTGCATCAACAATGATTTTGTTTTTCGCAATAGCACAAAAAGCAGCACTAATAACGGTTTTACCAGTACCTCCTTTGCCACTAACTATTACTATCTGTTTAGCCACAATCGTTCTCTATTGCGACAAATAATTTATGAAATTTTTCTTTATATTCGGGAAAGTCTTCAATTAACGGTTTGCCTAGAGAATAGCTTTCAGCAATTTTACGGCTAAAGGGTATTTTCATTAAAATCTTTATATTTTGTTTTTGACAATATTTTTCAACCTCATTATTGCCTATATCACAACGATTAATAATCACACCAAAAGCTATTTTTAACTTGATTAAAACATCAACAGAAAGTTTTAAGTCGTTTAAGCCGAATGGTGTAGGCTCAGTAACCAAAATGCAATAATCTGCATCCATTACAGAATTTACCATGGAACAACTGGTTCCCGGAGGAGCATCAATAAATGTTTGTTTGCTGTAATTAATCTGTTTTTTAACAGCATTTATTATTGGTGTAGGCATTGCTTGTCCAACATTTAGTTTCCCTTGAATAAAATCTATTTCATCTTTTTTGCCAATTTCAATAGTACCGATTATTTTATCCACTTCTGAAATAGCTTCTGTAGGGCAAAAATGCTTACACGCTCCACAACTATGACAAAGCTCTGTGAAAATATTTACTGATCCAGGAACCACAGCTATTGCATTAAAAGCACAAACGCTAGAACATTTGCCACAAAAAGTACATTTTTCTAAGTCAACTTGAGGCACTTTAATATAAACATTCTCTTTTTTATTTATATCTGGCTTTAAAAAAATACTAACATTTGGTTCTTCTACATCGCTATCTAAAAGTTGTACGTCTTTCTCAATTGACAAAGCTAAACTAACCGCTACGGTAGTTTTACCTGTTCCCCCTTTACCGCTTGCGATAGCTATAATCATAGAGCTTATTCTCTTGTCATCATAGAATCACATTTTGGGCAACTAGCAGAACTACAAGGAAGTCCTCTTTGGTGGGATTGCTTTTTGCCACAAGCTGGACATACGCATAAAAACTGGCTTTTTTGATTGTTTTTTCTACCTCGTCGTACATTTATATTTTTATTGTTACCTTCTCCTACCATTGTAGAATTACATTTTGGGCAGTTGATAGATCTACAAGGAACACCCCTCTGACGAAGTTTTTTTTCACCACACTTTGGACAAATACAAGAACCATTTTGGTTTTTTCCAGAATCTTTTCCGAAACCTCTTCCAAATCCTTTACCCATTCTTTTATTTGTATTTTTTCCTGTAGTAGCATTATTGTTTTTTGACGATTTTGTTTCCGTATCGCCATTAGCAGCAAAACAAATTGAGAATAATCCTAACATACAAAAAACCAATAATAAGTTATGTATTTTTTTAAAATTTTTATTTTTCATTATCTTCTCTTTTAATTTAGTCTATTACCATTATGGAACCACATTTTGAACATTTAATGGATCCGCAAGGAATACCTCTTTGATGAGGCTGTTTTTCACCACATTGTAAACAGATACAAAAACCTCCCTGGCCTTTTCCAAAACCCTTGCTAGCTCCTCTTTTACCCATCCTCATACCCATGCCTCTACCGCAGACTCCTCGTCCGCTAAAAAATCCAAAACATCTTCTAATGCCTTGTCTAAACCATCCTTCTGTCGTTTCTTCCATTTCAGTTTTTTTTTGTGGATAAGTGTCCATGTTTTTTACATCGTTGTTTCTATGTTTTTCTATAGCTTCCTTTATAGTTCCACTTGCACCAGTAACTACTTGTAAATTTGTTGCTGTAAGAACTTGCTCAGCTTTAGGTCCAATTTCACCAGTAATTATCATTGATACATTCTTAGCAACTACCATTTGAGCAGATTGAATTCCAGCTCCAGAACCCGCGTCAATATTAGGATTACTAATGGCTTCAAAAGTATCGTTTTCATCATCCCAAATAATAAAATAACGACATCTTCCAAACCTCGGATCTACTTGTGATTCAAGAGTATCACCACTAGAAGTTATACATATTTTCATAAAACACCTCTTTTTTTAGGTTATCTTTGCTATTTATCAAGAATGACAGTGTTTTTGACACAGCATCCTTTTCTTCGCCGATGCTTACTACCAACTCTATTTACATCTTGCTCAACATATTCGACAATATCATCGTGTTTCGAAATTTTTAATGCTTTTGAGCTGTATACAGCATCAATAACTTTCTTTCTTCCTGAATAAAGTAAACGTTGTAATGTGCTTGTTGAAACCTTCATCTTTTCTGAAGCTGTTACCTGTTCCAATTCCTCAAAATCACATAAATACATTGCTTCCAATTCATCTAGCTCTAAATCATTAACTTGTAAGCTATCTAGAGGAATGCCTCTTGGCTTAAAATAATTTGCTCCGTCGAAACGACGGCAAAATCTAGTTCTACGTACAAATGGCGGCATAATATAAATCTCATCAAATATATTGTATGGGTATATACCCATATGATATACTTGTTACAGGATTAAAGCAAATATTTTATTATTAGCGCTAACTTAGGAATTTTTGCGTGATTGAGCACAACATTGTTATGCGTTGCGCTAAAAATAGCACTGGATAACCCCTATTTAGAAGCTCTATAAATCAAATACAGAGGAAACCGAATAAGAATAAGATCTTTAACAATATAATCAGGTTCACCTATTCGCTCAAAATCGGAGTACATGTTGCTTGATTTTGAGTTTCTAAAAACCAAAAACAATTGCCTCCTAAAAAGACTTCCGAAGTTAAACCTATTTGCCTTTATATTCACCGTCTACAAACTTAGTGGCACAATATAAGCGAATCAAGGGTAGTGAAATTTTACTAGCTATCCCACGATAAAAACTTGAAGATTTAAGCCTCTCAAGTTCCTTAAAACTTATACCAAGTTTTTTAGCCAACTCCCCTTTAGTATATACTCTTATTTTTACCTCAAGTTTATCATCATACAGCCTATGCCGACTGCTAACTCTTCCCTCATCTAACTCTGTCTTTATTCTCTCTTGAGTCAGAAGTTTATGAATCATTTTTTGTACTGTAGAAAAATTTAAATTGCAAGATTTTCGTCTAGCAATTAAGCTATTGGTAGACATATTGACCTCCTATGCAGGCTGGTATGTTTAGCGGTGTCAAAGTGGTTGCACACTCTGGCGCCGCGCCTTTTTACAACAAAATTAAGTTATATTTTATATATGACCGTCAACTCCTCTTTATTATCGTTAATAAGGAACGTTACAAAATCAAAACCGTGTTTTGGGGTAGCACATAGGTAGCTTTGAAAGATTTGATAAAAATGGAATACCGCGAAAGACCTTGAAAACATGGAGCTGGCGATGGGATTCGAACCCGCGACCTGCTGATTACAAATCAGTAAATATATGTGTTTCACTATGTTTTAATACGATTCATCAAGTTTATAAAATGTAAGCAAACAACTTGATTTTAAGTCACTTTTAGCATATTATTTGATTCATATTGTTTCATAATTTTTCACCCATTGCAACCATATTAGAGGAACCCTATGAGGAACCCCAAAACAAATCAGCAGGTCACAAATGCAATTTACAGATCGTCTAATTAAAAATCTAAAACCTAAAAAGAATCGCTACGAACTACGAGAAAAAAGCGGCCATGGTTTTGCTATCAGAGTTACACCAAACGGACACAAATCTTGGATTTTCTTCTACCACTTTGAAGGCAAAAAGCAACGTATGACTTTAGGCCCCTATCCAGAAATTAGTTTAGCTAAAGCACGGGAACTTCACAGAAACGCAAGTAAATGTTTGGCAAACAACAAAAATCCTGCAACTGAGCAACAAAAATCTAAAGTAGAATCACGCACAGCAAATACTGTAAATGATTTAATTGAAGAATACTTGGAAAAGTGGGCAATGCCTCGAAAACGCTCGTGGCGCGAAGATGAGCGTATCTTAAAAAAAGATATTGCACCAACAATAGGTAAACATAAAGCAAAAAATGTTACCAAAAAAGAGATTCTTTTAATCTTAGATCAAGTTATCAATCGTGGTGCACCAATAGCAGCAAACAGAACACTTGCTGTTACACGCCGCATGTTTAATTTTGCTGTTGAACGAGATATAATTCCAATCAGCCCATGCCACAGCATTAAAACCCTAAATAAAGAAAACCGCCGTGATCGCGTACTTTCAGATGAAGAAATAAAAATATTCTGGCATGGCCTAGAAAATACCAATATGTTTGAAATTACCAAACTAGCACTTAAACTCCAACTAGTTACTGGTCAGAGGAAAGGTGAGATTGTAAGTGCTGAATGGGATGAGTTTGATCTAAAAAAATCTTGGTGGACAATTCCAGCTAGTAAATCAAAAAATGGTAATGTTCATTTAGTTCCGCTTTCTGAGTTGGCGCTAGAACTACTAAAAGAATTAAAAGATTTATCTGACGCTTCTAAATGGCTTTTTCCTTCACCCGTAGGCGAAAGCCATATTCTTCCTACAGCTGTTAATCATGCAGTCAGAAAAAATATAGAAAAATTTAATGACGTTAAACCATTTACTCCGCATGATCTTAGACGAACAGCCGCCAGCCATATGACTGCTTCAGGTGTTTCACGATTAGTTGTTAGCAAGCTCCTCAATCACGTTGAAAACAGCGTAACAGCTATTTATGATCGACATACTTATGATAAAGAAAAACGCGAGGCAGCAGATATGTGGAATATAAAACTTAAAAACATTGTATATTACTAAATATCATTTAACACTTAATAGTATTCTTAACTCTCCATGAAAATTGACACTTCAATTCATTGTTTTTATGAATCTTCGTGTGCATAATAACAGCAAATGATTCCATGTTACAACAGATCTGCTAAACTGGGGTAAGATCATTTCTGTTCTTTCCAAAAACGAAAGGACTTGACCCTTTTGGCATTCAATTTTTTTCAGCCCACTCTTCTAAGAACTTATTAATGGAGTTATATTTTAATTTATGATTTTCATAAATTGCTAGCGACAGTAGCTTGTGTAAGAAAATTAACCATATAAAATAATTTCTTAAAAAATTCAAGGACTCGGTTTTGACAAAACATTGTTTTTAATTAACTGTTGACATTTTTGCAGATGATATTTTGCGAGACTATCATTTTTATTTGTTAGTAAAACTTTTTTAAAAGCAATTATAGCTTTTTGGAGTTGACCGTTTTGATAAAAATGAAATCCCTTTAAATAATTAGGCAAGGTTTTTTGATGAGCGGTAATTAATTTTGAGTCTTTACTTTCAAAGACATCATAAATGGTAACGGATCCTATTTTTCCTTTTACTTTAATATTATCAACAACACGAATGTTTGCGCGGTTTTTGCCAATTAATCGAGAATAGACGTTCTCTGTTATCAATATATGGGTGTTATATTTTCTGGTTAACGCTTCAATGCGAGATGCTAGATTAACAACTCTGCCATATGCAGTAAACTCCATTCTTTTTTCTTCACCTACCGTACCTGCCATTAAAGGTCCGCTGTCAATTCCTATGCCAATATGTAGTGGTTTTAGCCCATTTTGTTTTCTTTTTTCGTTCCAGAAAGCGATTGCGTTATTCATCTCAATTGCCGCCATAACGGCATCATTTTCATTTCTTGGAAAAATAATCATAGCACCATCGCCTAAAAATTTATTGATGATGCCATAGTTTTTAGTTACAGCTTTTTGTACAATTGCAAAAACTTCATTCATAACAGTTATGACTTCCTTCGTAGTCATATGTTCTGATGCAGCAGTGAATCCAACAACATCAAAAAACATAACTGTCATCGCTTGTAAAATCTGATCGCCTAGATCTACATTTTCAATGCCATCTTTTCCCAATAGTGTAACAAATTCGTTTGGAATGAAGCGCTCATATGCTTTATTTAATTTAATTATTTGTTCATTGGTATCTTCTAAGCGAGTGTTTTCTTCAGAAATACGGAAATTATAAAAAAGAAATCCAGCGCAAAGAATTGCTAAAAAAGCAACTATAATCCATAGTTTGGATTGAATTTTAAGCTTAGCATTTTGTTTGATGTTTTTTTCATTTTCATTGCTTACAGCAGTTACTGTTTGTAATAACTCTTCTTTTTTCTTAATAAGCGCTTTGAGCTTAAGTCTTTGTTGGTCTAGCTCAATAAAAACTTTGACTTTGCCTTTTATTTGAAAAGAATTGATAGGTTTTGGTAAGTAATCAACAGCTCCTGTTTCATAACCTTTAAGTATATAACACTCATCTTTATTGATAGCTGTTATGAAAATAATAGGTATATGGGCGCCTTCTTCACTTTGATGAATTAATTTGGCTGTTTCAAAACCATCCATGCCAGGCATTTGCACATCTAGTAAAATAACTGCAAAGCGATGGTGTATTACTAGACTTAGAGCTTTTTCTCCAGAATCTGCTTTAAGAATAGTAACTTGTAATGGTTTCAAAATTTTTTCCAAAGCAGTTAGATTTTCTGGTCTATCATCGACTAACAATATTTTAGAGTTTTGCATTTGGCCTCTCGTCTATATGTTTATAGCTGTCATACATATGTTTTAATTAGCATTTTTATTTTTTGATCATCAATAGGTTTATAAACATAACCAATTTTGCCATGATTATTTTCAGCTAAAAAGGATCCTGAATCTTCGTCGATAGCTGAGACAAAAATAATGGGAATCTGACATAACGAAGATTCTTTACGTATGCATGTAGCGGTTCCATAACCGTCCATAACAGGCATTTTTACATCTAAAAGTATCAAGTCAATGTGATTCTCTCGTAGTTTTTCGATTGCTTCTTGCCCTGATTGGGCTTTAATTATTTTCAGATTCATAGGTTTGAGTATGATGTTTAATGCAAAGAGATTTCCTGCTTTGTCATCAACCAATAGAACTGTTTTTTTATCTTCTGTCATAATATTGCCTCTTTCTTGTGATTGGAGACGACGCAAAAACTTCCCACATTTCTCCTAAAAATCTTCCGATATCTTCTGGTGATAATACTGTATCTATATATGTTTTTTTTATAGCGCTATTGGGCATGTGACTAACGACTGCTGTTTTTGGATCTTGCGCTATTGTAAAACCGCCATTACTTTTAATGGCCATCAATCCATCAGCGCCATCATCATTAGCACCTGTTAAGATGATTCCAATAATACGTTCTTGAAAAACAGCAGATGCACTTTTGAATAGCACATCAATTGATGGGCGACAATTTTTAACTTTTTGATGTTTTGTGAGGGACAATGATCTTTTTTTTGTGACTACTAAATGTTGGTCTGATGGTGCGATATAAACATGACCAGACAGAACGATTTCTTTATTTCTGGCTGCTCTTACAGAAAAATTAGTTCTAGCTTTTATAATTTCGGCAACTATTGATGCATCTTGTGAATGATGTAGATGTTGTACTAACAAAATTGGCCATGAAAAACCTTTGGGTAACATCCCCAGCAAACGAGAACAGGCATCAATTCCGCCTGCAGACGAACCAATTGTTACCACATCAAACATTTTATCAAACCCCGCTGGATTTTTTTCTATAAATTCGTTCTTTTTCTAAAAATGGTTCATAAATGTTATTTGAGTTAATAAATTTAATGCTTTCTTTGTTGCCAAGGCACAAAAATCCTCGGTGCACTGATGAATTGCCAAAAAGATGAATTGCACGTGTTTGCAGTTCTTTGTCAAAATAAATCATAACGTTTCGGCAAAAAACCATGTGCATTTCGCTAAATGTTTCGTCATGCGCTAAATTATGATGCGCAAACAAAATTTTTTTTCTCAAGAAATCACAAAAATACAAAACGCCATTTTTTTCTATATAATAATTTGAAAAAGAACGAGTGCCACCAGCTTCTTGGTAGTTTTGGGCATATAGAGAAAGAGCTTTTTCAGAAATTTTCCCCTCATATGATTTAGAGAGTGCTTCGCCATTAAAATCTGTCGCATATATTGTAGCTCGTTCTAATAAGCCTGTTTCATGAAGGATTATTGCCATAGAATATGCTTCTTCTCCGCTGGCACATCCAGCATGCCATATTTTAATAAATGGGTAAGTTTTTAGAATTGGTATCACATTTTTCCGAATAGCAAGAAATACTGAGGGATCTCGAAAAGCTTCGGTTACAAGAACAGAAAACTCTAATAAAATAGACTCAAAAAAACGCTGGTCTCGCTTAAGCCGAGCAGCCATCTCTATAGTATCACGCAGTTTATATTTTATCAGACACTTTTCAATTCTGCGTTGCAAAAATTTTTTAGAATATTTGTCTAAGCTGTAACCATACTGACAAGAAATTGCTTCAAAAACAGGTGTCAGCTCAATTTTTGAGATATCAGTTCTCGAATCACTTTTATCTTCTATTATCATGCAAGCCATTTTGACGTTATGTTGAGTAGTGTTTGAATATCTACAGGTTTTGTTAAAAAATCATTTGCGCCGCATTCAAGAGATTTCCGCCTATCTTCCGGTAAAACTTTTGCTGTTAAAGCAATAATGGGTAACTCAGCAAAATGCTCCTGCTGTCGAATTCTTGTCATAGCTTCATAACCATCCATTATTGGCATCATAATATCCATAATAACCAATTGGACGTTTTTATCGTTCTCAAGTTTTTCAAGGGCTGTTTTTCCATTGTCTGCCATTATAACTTTCAAACCATGTTTTCTGAGTATTCCCGATAGAGCAAAGGTATTGCGTAGATCATCGTCAACTAAAAGGATCTGTTTGTCTTTCAGGACGTCTTTATCGAATTCTTTAACAGTTATAGGTTTTGTTGGTTTTTTAGGGTTTTCTTCTCGCTTTGTATGTAAAAATAGGGTCAGCTCGTCTAATAGTCGTTCATTTGAATCTGCTCCTTTTAAGACGAAACTTGTAGTGAACTCATTAAGTTCTTGATATTCTTTTTTATCCATATCTTTTCCGGTATAAACAATAACCGGTGGGGTTTTGACGTCTGATAGATCGCGTACTTTTTTAAGCAACTTTAAGCCATCCATGTCTGGAAGGCCAAGATCTAAAATCATAACCTCGAAAGAGGCATTGCTGTCTTTGAGAGATTTTATTGCGTCTTTTCCTGATGTTACTTCAGTAATTTTTACAGATTGAAGATTTATAGTTTTGGCAATAGCTTTTTGGTTGCCGATGTCATCCTCTACAACTAAAACATTTCTAGTTTTGTTTGCAGCAATAGCATCAAATTTATCGAAAAGCATTGCTAGCTCTTTTGGGTTTAGAGGCTTTTTAGATATGCTAATCGCACCTTTTTGACGTAGATGTAGCAGATCTTCTGCAATTGATATAACATGGATTGGAATTTGCCGTGTCGTTGCATCGTATTTGAGAGCGTCTAGTACTCTTTCACCATCCATGTCTGGTAAACATATATCTAAACTGATAGCGGTTGGTAATATACGACGGGCAAGAGTAATTCCTGCATGTCCAGTTTTGGCCAAAACAGTTTTATATCCTCTTTCTTCCGCTAATTTTTGTAATACATTTTGAAAATCTTCATCATCTTCAATAATCAGCAAAGTTTTTTCGCCAACAATTTGTTTTGATGTACGTTCTGTTTCTTCTTCTTGTGTAATAAATGATGTAATAGGAGGCAAGCTTGTTTTTGGTTTGTCTGAATTTACAATGGTTGTATTTACAGTTGTTTGAATGGTCGGTTTTTCTTCTTTTTGTTCACAGATTGATCTGTTTTCTCTAGCTTGAAATGGTAAATATAAACTAAAAGCACTTCCTTTGCCTTCTTCACTCTCAAGTTGGATTTCACAATCTAACAGTTTAGCAAGTTCTCTTGAAATAGAAAGTCCGAGACCAGTTCCGCCATGCTGCCTAGAAGTTGTACCATCGGCTTGTTGAAATGCTTCAAATATCGCGGCTTGTTTGTCTTTAGGAATACCGGTTCCTGTATCTATTATTTTAAAAGCAAGACAGTTCTTTGGCGATAAGTGCTTTTGTTTAAAATGCATGTTTGCTGTAGGTTGATGGATTTGGATAGTAACAGATCCTTTTTCTGTAAATTTAAATGCGTTGGACAAAAAGTTTTTCAAGATTTGTTCTAACCTGTTGCTATCGGTGCGTACCAAGAAACCTTTTCCATATTGGTTGTCAATGATAAAATCGAGGTTTTTGTGCTTTGCTACGGGTGTAAACTGTCGTTTCAAGTTATCGGCAACTTCTTCAACATTTATATCTTCTATTATCACTTCTAATTTTCCAGCCTCTACTTTTGATAGATCAAGAATGTCGTTAATTAGATTTAACAGGTCTTTTCCGCCGCTATGGATAATTTGGGCAGACTCTACCTGTTCTTCTGTTAAATTTCTCTCTTCATTTTCAGCAAGTGAATTTGCTAGTAGCAACAAACTATTTAAAGGAGTTCTTAGCTCATGGGACATGTTGGCTAAGAATTCTGACTTATATTTACTTGCCACTTCAAGTTCTTTGGCTTTTTCTTCAATATCAGTACGTGCTTTTTCCACTTCGACATTTTTAACTTCAATAGCATCTCTTTGTTTTACTAGTTGTGTTTTCTGATCCTCAAGTGCATTATTTTGTTTTTCAATACTGTCTTGTGACTCCTTAAGTTCATTTGCTCTAACTTCGAGCTCTCTGTTGGAATCTTGGAGTTTCTCTTGTTGAGTTTGCATTTCTTCGTTGTTAGCGCGAAGTTCCTCTTCTTGAGATCGCGTTTCCTCTAATAGTTCCTTTAGCTTGTCGCGAGATATGGCTGTACTTATGACTATTCCAATATTTTCGATTAGTGAATTAAGAAATTCGATCTGTCTATCGGTAAAAACGTTAAATGAACCAAACTCTATGACTCCATATAAAACACCCTCAAAATAAATGGGTACAGCCACAATATTTTTTGGGGAGGCATCACCTAAACCAGAGTTGATCCTTACATAATCTTCCGGAATATCTGAAATCATGATCGTTTCTTTTTCTAACGCCACCTGCCCGACAAGACCCTCGCCAATTTTAAATTTATTCGATAGGCTTTTGCGATTTACATAAGCATAACCGCTAAGCAGTTTCAGATCACCGCCATCTTCCGCAAAATAGAAGGCTCCTACTTGTGCTTCTATATATTTGGCTAAGTAAGTAATGATGTTTTTAGCGAGTATTGCTAAAGATTGGTCCCCACGGGTGATCTCAATTAAACCATTTTGACCGGTTTTTAGCCAATTTTCTTTTTCATTTTTCTCTCTTTCTTTTGACAATTCATCGATATCTCTAAAACTTTCGACCACACCCAAAAGCTCGTTATTTGCATCTTTAAAACTTTTCGCAACCAACAGGCAGGTGGTTTTTTCTCCATTAGCTCTCTCTTTTTCAACTTCTACCTCTATACGTTTATCCTGTTTTTTAATGACGTTTAATGGACATGCTGCTGCGTGGCAAAATTTTCCAGAAAAATGGTCGTAACATTTGCGTCCAATAATTTCTTCCCTGTTTTTCCCGCACATTTTTAAGAATGGTTCGTTGACTTTGATGACATTAAAATCTTTGTCAATTACTCGAATTCCATCTGACGACCCTTCAAACAGCTGTTGCAGTTCAAACAGTTCCTGTAGTTTGGTATTGACGTCTTTTTTTGCTTTTGTTAGATCAGAAACATCTCTGAAGCTTTCAACTATTCCCATGAAATTTTTATTTTCATCTTTAAAGCTACGCGCTACCAATAAACAGTTTGTTTCGTTTCCATCAGCCCTCTTTTTTTTAACCTCAACTTCTACACGTTTGTCTCGTTTTTCAATAGTAAGCAAAGGGCAATTTTCAGTATGGCAAAATTTTCCAAAAAAAGATTCATAGCATTTACTGCCAATAACTTCTTCCCTTTTTTTCCCACACATTTTTAAGAAAGGCTCGTTAACTTTGATGACATTAAAATCTTTATCAATTACGCGAATTCCATCTGATGAGCCTTCAAACAATTGTTGAAGTTCAGACAGTTCCTGCATTTTGGTTTCCGATTCTTTTTTTACCTCTGTCAAATCAGAAATGTTTCTAAAACTTTCCGCAATGCCTTGGAATTCTCCTTTTTCTCCTCGGATGCTGGTGGCAACCATCATGCATGGGAGAGTATTGCCATCACTATGCTCCTTTTCAACAATTAACTCTATACGTTTGTCTTGCTTTTGGACGGTTTTTAAAGGACATTCTTCGGTGTGGCACTTAGATCCAGCAAAAGATTCATAACATTTACTGCCAATAACTTCGTTTCTTTTTAGACCGCTTAATTTTATAAACTCTTTATTAGCTTCAATCACATTGAAATTAGGATCAACTATCCGAATCCCCTCAGCTGATCTTTCAAACAGTCGTCTATGTGCATTATCGTTTTTGAATTTTTGTGCTGAAATATCTGTAGCGTACATTACTATCTTGTCCATCTTGCCACTAGAATTAACAATTGGAGTGTAGAAAGCTTGAAGCCAGATTTGTTTATCGTTCTTGCCAACTCTTTTGTACTCACCGATATTGACTTTGCCATCATATAACCTTTCCCAAAACTCTTTATACTCCATACTGTTTTTATATGATTCTTCCACAAAGATGTTGTGAGGTTTACCGCGGATCTCCTCCCGCTTATATCCGAAAATTTTTAAGAAATTTTCATTTGCAGCAATGATAGTGCCATCAAGTTTGAATTCAATAATAGCTTGTTCTTGGTCAATTCGGTCGTCTTTATATTGAAACTCTACCTTTTTATCTATCTTCTTTTTATCAGCTTTCTTGTCTTTTTTATCTTTCTTTTCATCTTTTGTTTTTGTTGTTTTTTTTTGTTTAGTCACAGCTTTTTTTTGCTTATTTAAGCTACTCATATATTTTTACTCCCAAAAAATTTTATTTTATCTTTTATTTTTTGTTAAATTTCGAGTTATTCCTTGGTGTCTTGAAGAAGGTTTTCTTGCTGCGCCTGCATTTCTTCGTTGTTAGCACGAAGTTCCTCTTCTTGGGCTCGAGTCTCTTCCAAAAGCTCCTTCATCTTTTCTTGTTGTGTTTGCATTTCTTCATTGTTGGTTCGAAGCTCCTCTTCTTGAGCTTGAGATTCTTCTAGAACCTCTTTCATTTTGTTACGAGCGATGGCGGTATTTATAACGACCCCGATATTTTCGGTTAACAAATTAAGAAATTGAATATGCTTGTCATCAAAAGGTTTAAACGAACCAAGCTCTATCACTCCATATAAAACACTCTCAAAATAGACAGGCATAGCTATAATGTTTCTTGGAGATGCATTGCCTAACCCGGAATTGATTTTTACATAATCTTCCGGAATGTCTGAAATCTTGATAATTTCTTTTTCTAATGCTGCTTGACCAACAATACCCTCGCCAATTTGAAATCTATTTGCCAAGCTTTTGCGATCTACATGAGCATAGCTACTAAGCAGTTTCAGATCACCGCCTTCTTCTGCAAAATAAAAAACACCTACTTGGGCATCTATATATTTAGCCAAATAAGTCACAATGTTTTTTGCGAGCTCTGTTAACTCCAAATCACCTCGAGTTACATCCGTTAAACCATTTTGACCAGTTTTAAACCAACTTTCTTGTGCGTTTTTCTCCCTTTCATTCGACAAATCGTTAATATCTCTAAAACTTTCGACTATTCCCAAAAGTTCATTATTTACATTCTTAAAGCTCTTCGCAACCATTAAGCAGGCAAGTTCTTCTCCATCAGCTCTCTCTTTTTTAACTTCTACTTCTATCCGTTTATCCTGTTTTTTGATGACGGTTAATGGGCAATCTGCAACGTGGCAAAATTTTCCAGAAAAATGGTCATAACATTTACGCCCAACAACTTCTTCCTTGTTTTTTCCGCACATTTTCAAAAATGGTTCGTTGACTTTAACAACATTGAAATCTTTATCAATTACCCGTATCCCATCTGACGAACCTTCAAACAATTGTTGAAGTTCAAACAATTCTTGTAATTTAATATCAGCGTCTTTCCTTGTTTTTGCTAAATCGTTAATATCTCTAAAACTTTCAACTATGCCAGAAAACTTTTTATCTGTATCTTTAAAACTACTAGCTACAAGTAAACAATTGACTTTGTTTCCATCAGCCCTCTCTTTTTCAATTTCAACTTCGACAGATTTGTCCTGTTTTTTAATAGTAATCAAAGGGCATTTTTCAGTATGGCAAAATTTTCCAGCAAAAGATTCATAGCATTTAGTGCCAACAACTTCTTCCTTGTTTCTTCCGCACATTTTCAAAAATGGTTCATTGACTTTTACGATATTAAAATTTTCATCAATTACCCGTATTCCATCTGATGAGCCCTCAAACAGTTGTTGAAGTTCAAACAACTCTTGCATTTTGGTTTCAGTTTCTCCTTTTGCTTTTGTCAGATCAGAAATATCTCTGAAACTCTCAGCAACACCTAAAAATTCTCCTTTTTCCCCTCGAATACTAGCGGCAACCATCATGCATGGTATTGTTTCGCCACTGATACGTTGTTTCTCAATAGTTGTTTCTAGTCGTTTATTTTGTTTTTGGACAATTTTTAAAGGACATTCTTCGGAATGGCATTTAGATCCACAGAAGGAGTCAAAGCATTTTTTGCCAACAACTTCATCTTTCTCTAAGCCAGTTAATTTAATAAATTCTTTATTGGCTTCAACCACATTGAAGTTAGGATCAATTACCCGGATTCCTTCAGCTGATTTTTCAAATAGGTGTTTGTATACATTCAAAGCCATATTTTCTTTATCAGTTTTTTTAAAATCTACCATATATTTTCCTCCTCAAAAAACCTTGTTTAATTGTTTAATAAAAACTCGAAATAACATTTCCGATGCCTACTTTTTCTGTGTCCTCTATTTGATTTAGTATGTCGCACATATTCTCCAAATAGTGATGAACAGCAGTTTCGTAACGAAGCGATATTTTTACCGTAATTTCTGTTTTATTACTATAGGTATTTTTTACCTGTAGATTTCAAAATATTAACATGGTATTCTTTTAAGATTAGGTGTGTCATCCGTAAGATAGGCTGTATATGGATTACAAAAGAATATGTGGAAGAGAGAGAGAGAGAGAGAGAGAGAATACTTTGCTTTTGATAATCGCATAGAGGTTTTATTTGACTTACCCGAAGGTGTTTACTTGTTTTGGAAGGGGTTGGATCACAGATTTCTTGGAGCAAATGATGAATTTTCTCGGCTCGTAGGGGTTAACGCGGAAAATATACTAGGCAAATCATATTTGGATTTTATTAAAAATTTGTGTATTGCTGCTAAATTTCAGCTAAATGATGAAAAAGTAGTGGAAGAAAATATAGCAAAAGGTTTTTTTGAATACGCGGGGTATGTTAGTCAGAAAAACGCATGCGCTCTATCGGTTAAAACCCCCTTGGAAGATTCTGCGGGAAGTGTGTGTGGTGTTCTAGGAGTTTCTTTTGATTTAGCGAAATATAATCTTGAAGATGTTGAAAAAATTCTCAAAAAATTTGATATTATGCAGCCACAGTCAAAACTATTATTTCCAGTAATGGTAATTGGGGGAGAAGAAAAACTTTCAAAACGGGAACAAGAATTCGTACTTTTTCTTGTAAAAGGCATGACTGTCAAAGAGGTTGCGGCAAAAATGGGAATAGCAGTTAGAACGGCAGAAGGACATATGAATAAGATAAAAACCAAGCTGAATTGTGTTAGCAAATCAAAGCTTATGCAAAAGCTTGTCGATCAAATGTATTATTAAACCGAGTTTTTGTTTGACCAAGTTTCCTCGGGCTCACAAAAATCCTCTTCTGTTTCTGGCAAGATATTTTTTCTTGAAAAATCCGGCAATCCATCGGTTGTTTCAAAAAGACAATTTTCCCCTTTATTAAGACAAATCATTGATGTAACTGCTAGTGCATCTCGCATAATCTCTACAAATCCTCCATGGGGCGCGAGATTGCTTTTACAAAATGTCCTAAGGCCAGCCATTACAATGATATCAAATGCCAATTTCAAATCATTAGTATAAGGGCTAAGCCAGGTTTTCTGTTCTGGTAAACGATGAATGGCGTTGGGAAACAAGGCTGATTTGGCATATCCTGTATTAAATGTAGAAGCCAAACCACAGCCAATCGTTACTACCGCACAAATCTCATAAGGCACACCATTTTTTTTAGCAAAATCTTCACAAAAATCTACAGCCAACAAACTGTGTAACAACGCGCCAGAAACAAACTTATTTTTTGAAGAAGATTTATCACGCCTAAAAAATTTATCATCAATCCAGCCAAAAGCTTTAAAAGAAGCTCCAGCTAAAATACCGATAAAAACCTGGGTTAAAAGATTCGCATTATTACTGCTTAGTATTGCATTTGGCAACATTATAGCCTTATACAAAAGATAACCACCTATGGCCGCATTGATTAGCTCCATTAGCTCTATTTCAGTTTTTTCAGGATCGTAGCTTTGCTGGCTAGGATTGATTATGGCGGCGGCTACCGCAACTAAATCTTTTCTTGAATCAGTATCATATGTAACGTAAATTGGTAATGCATCATATTTTTTTCTATCTTTATAGTCTATTGTTAACTCTGTCTTACAAGAAGCGCCGCTCTTTAATTCTTTACAAGTAGAACAGATGATTCTGCCAACAGATTTACCATTTTTTACTAACATTATATCTTTAATAAAAACTGGGGTGATTAAACTGTTAATAATTGTTAATTCTCCTGCAAAGCCATGATAACGAAACTCACCATTGTCAAACCAGACACCTTCATTAAAGCTAAAGTTGTCATCTAGCTGAAATCTCTTTTCTACAAACTGTATGTTTCTTATCTCAAATTGTAAGTCATCATTGTAGTTTAGCTTTACACGAAATTGAATAAACTTAATTTTTTCATCACCGCCAATTTTATAATTTAAAAACAAAGATACGCCTTCATCTTTAGAGTCTACAGTTGGGCTTGCTTTTAGATCTGCGGTTATTGTCATCAAACAAGATGAGTTTGGGTCTATGATTGAGCAGTTATAAGGATTTTGAACAGAAAGACCCCGTTTAATAATGGGGGCTGTAAATTCATCGCCAACAAAAAGAATATCACCCACGTTTACATTTTTATCTAAATGATTTTTTATGGTTAGTTTTTTTGTGCCCGGCTTGTCAAAAACTATCTTTTGTTTAGAATTTGGGTATTCAGCAACAGTTGTAGAATCATATATCTCTATTATAGCTTCTTTTTTGGAGCTTCCAAATACAATTGGTGGACAAACTAATATAAGTAGAAAAAAAGTTTTGAAAATTAATGTGCTTACGTTCATTTTATCAAAGTATAAATTTTTATTAGTTTTGTTGGTGTCTTTAGTTTAGCAAAAGGTTTTAGTAAAATGCTAGGATTTTATTAAATTCAAAAATTATTTTTTTCAAAGATTTTTGTTTTGCAATAAAAGACCTGTTGCATTCTAAATCATTTCAAGGCATAAAGGATCTATTTTTAGGCAACAGACTTCCTATCTTCGGTGCTCCTTTTCTTACAGCTACCACACCTCCAAAAACATTAGAAATACCACATCAATATTTTGAAATCTACAGGTAAAAAATACCTATAGTAATAAAACAGAAATTATGGCAAAAACGACACTTCTATTCATCACTATTTGAAGAATATGTGGACATACTGAATCAAAATATTGTTAAATTATCACCGCAAGAAATAAGTTGTGTGTCAGGTAGTATGTCAGGAGACCATAAACATAAACTTTCCTTGCGATCCGTTGTATGCATTGGAGTTGTTGGAGTGGCTTTGGCAGGAACGATTTATCCACATGGGTTGCTAATTTCAAGTGGAATATTTGCTGCCCGGTTTCTTGGGGCATATTTTATACTTGGCACTCCTGCTGAGTTTGCGCTTAGAAAGGCTGTAGCTTCTGAAATAGTAGGCGTTGTAATAGTATCGCTTGCAAAGCTAAGTACTAATGATTAGACCGAGTAGGCCAAAAGGATTTTCACCTTTAGCCTCTCACAGACTCCGTACGTGAACCTCTCGATTCATACGGCTCCTGCCAACCTTTCTTCTAATGCCTCTCAGCTTTAGAACTACGCAGAAAACCAAAATTCCTCTTGTTTCCAATTGATCTTGATCTTCCTTGGGTTGACACATCCCCTTCGCTCCATCTCCAATACAGAGATCTCAACACTAGTATGGGATGATCTGACTCTTGTATATGCATTGCTACTTTCCCCCTTCATGTTAATCACTTATAAGGTTTTCGCTTATCATCATATACAAGTCTCCCACGTTCCGTAGAAAAGCCTGGATTAAGCTCGTGCCACCTCTACACCGGATGTCACCCAGTCAGTAAGTAGGTTACTTCTGGATTTATCTCGGAAACCAGCGATGTCTCCGATTCTGACATCTTCTAATTCGCTTTCGATGCATACAGCGGTTCGCTCATCGCTCACCTTCTTAATCCTCACCTGAAACTTTTAATAGTGCCTTTTCCTTAACGCTCACGACCGAAGCTTTTGACCCCAGCCGCTTAAGGCGGTTTAGCACCCTCTCCTACAAGCTGATGCTGAAGGACCTACCTTCATCTTCTCCACAGTTGCGATTGAGTACAAAATCTTCTCAATCTCGTGGCACAATCGCTGGCGCGAAATTAATTTCTGTATATATTTTCACAACATCCATGTTTTTGTATGACTTTTGCAAAAGTATCAGGGATTACCCTGTAAACACCGTTTCTCCTTTCAAATATCGCATCAATCGTCCAATAAAGCCTAAAACAGCACAATATCCTGCCGATTCTGTAGTAATGTCAGATTTCATCCTGCTCTTTCCTAATGCCCACCATGTTTAGCATGACCAATCAACGGCTCTATTCCCACTCGTCGATTTATTAAATCAGTTTGTTTTGTAGCTTCTTCTTTTGTTGGTGAAGCTCTCGAAGATCCTGGTTTTTGTAACCCACTTGCCTCTAGTGTTTCAACTTTTAGTAACCTTTCATTATTTTTTGAATAATACCCTTTATCTGCAGCAATAGAAACCTCTTTATTTTCCCCAAATAATTCTTAATGTATTTTAATCATTGGTTGTAATGATTTTTTATCATCCATACGTACAGAAGTACATTTTCCAACCACCAAAAAATTTCCAGCTATTCTACCAATTTGAAAAACTCGACCAAATTGTAATGCCTTACCAATTTTACCTTTATTAAAACAGGCAACTTGATTTAGATGAAAGGACAATCTTTTTCCTCTTACCATTACCCCAGAACACAAAAACCTGCATACATCTGTAAGGTGTTGATGCCCATGTTGGTAAGACGCAGAGGAATTTTTTTAAACTTCAAGGTAAGCCGCTAAGAATTCCATCTAAAAATACAAGATTTTTTTCTATAAGCTCCGCTTATATCAATAAGTGGAGATAATATATATGTTGATTTATACATCGATGATGGAACGAAAAGCATTATATG
>Ga0233412_10000312_pt1 | contig 29062 bp, 34 predicted proteins | sample Na_anoxic_4_MG_FD_180667 | JGI IMG/M metagenome (GOLD analysis project Ga0233412, IMG submission 180667) | Seawater microbial communities from Saanich Inlet, British Columbia, Canada - Na_anoxic_4_MG | ecosystem: Environmental > Aquatic > Marine > Inlet | place: Canada: British Columbia... | reverse complement strand
AATAATCAAATGTCATGAAATCCCAACCATTTTCAATATATCCTGATAAAGGATATGATACATCTACATTACCTATAACATTGGAAAAGTCTAGTATTGGGCTCATTATGGTAATTGTGTCATTGTTTATATATGGATTTGAACCTAGATTAAACGTTGCGTAATTTTCAGCTCCACCATAATTCTGTGAACCAGCTCCGTTATCAGCTGTCCATTCACCAACCCCATTAAAGGAATCAAACTCTTCAATTAAAGGGTATTGGGCAAACATAATGTTTACCCATAGTATTAGTAATATGTTAATAACGTGTTTCATATTGTTATTTATCTTTTATAAGCTACCCTCTGCCCCAGTTTCTCCACCTTCTGTCGTTTCTGATCCTCCTGCTGCTGGTTCGGCAGAAGCCACTGCTGCTGGAGCTACTCCTCCTGCATCAACCGGTGCTCCAGCGACAGCGTCGGCATTTGCCGGATCTCCTTCTTCCAGTTCATCTTCCATTTTGAACCACTTAGCATTTGACTCTATTTCGTCTTCGGCCATTCTAAGCTCTCTTCTAATTAAATATTCAGTAGAGAAGTAAGGCGTTCCGTCATCTTTAAGAACTCCTTTCTTAGCTGTGAATGATGCAATACGTTTAGCTTCAAGTTCGTTTTCTTTTATTTCCTCAAAGACATTATCGTTATGATACTTAATTCCTATAGCATTATTAAACTTATAGTCCTCCTTTAATTCGGGGAAATCTAAACACATTTGTAAATGCCAGGGTTTTACTATCAACTCCGAGAATGCGGAACGCAATCTCCGTATAAACTTTTGGTACCTTACCTCTTCGCGAGTAATACCTTCTGCATTCAACGTAAATGCTCCCATTCCAGATTGACCTTCCCATCTTGAGTAAGGTATCTTTGAATCCATCTTCAATTTCTTAGTAAAATATCCTAGTAATTCAGAGCTACTTAAATTCGGACCAGGGTACGACAGTGCCTCGATTGAGACACCTTCTCCACGATCGTTTACTGGAGTTACGTAATTTTTGTAGAATAACATGTTAGGTTTACCATCTACTTGAAGTTCTCCAGTATCGCCATTAAAGAATACATCTTCTTTTAATAAGTTAACAAATTCCTTAACATCTTCTTGTGCCTTTTGAAAAGACTTAGATCCTGTTGGAACTTTAGTTTGTAATCTAATTGGCGCATTCATAACGTGCCATATTACTTTACTGTGTTCTAATATTCTAAGTAAGTTGAATGATCTAATTAATCTTTCAACAAAACTAATTCTCTTTGTTTTAAAGTGATTAGCATATGAAATATAAATTACCTGTGAATCAGCTAAAATTCTAGTTGAACCATTTGATGGATCATATTGAGTCCATTGTAAATACATTTTACCTCTTGAATCTTTATTAAGTTGAGGCGCAATTGATGCTGGATCTAATTCCTTAAATCCAATAATCTTCTTAGGTTTTTCTGGGTTATCATAAATAATCTCAAAACTTAAATGTCCTTCAATTAAGAATTGATATCCATATTGCCAGGCTGCTATACCTTCAGCAAATCCCCAAGTTGTATACATTTCTTCAAATGTTGATTGGTATTTCTTAACGATATCATCTTGATAATTTAAACGTTCTGTTTTATTAGAACCCTTAAACATGATTTTACCTGTTAGATCATTCGCATGACAAAATCTATTGTCATCAGAATAAACTATCATATCATCTGCTATAGTGTCTAAGATGAACTCTATTTCACCATTAGACGCAATGTCTCTTAGTCTTTCACGTTTAACTGCATAATCTAATTGAAAGAAAGCAATTGCTTTAGTTCTTAATTGAGATGTAGTATCGGCGAGTGCCATTGAGAATCTCAGAAGATCATTCTGGCCTCCACCATCTGTGCGTTGAGCTAATTGGCCTTCAATAAAACCAATTGCTTTTGAATTTTTAAGTAATAGATCCTCGTATCGAGTTCCAAATTTACTTAGGTTCGATAGTGCTTTACTACCACCGCGATTTCCTGTGTCTCCAAATCCTGCCATGTTATATCATTTGTTTATTTTCAAAATTGTTAAATATGCTATCAAGTCCAGATAGGCTAGGTGAAACTACTAATCCACGTTGGTCTATATTAGCCAATGGTAGTTCTCCTATGTTATCCCAATCTAAAACTTTTGCTTGTATTATCTTATCCATTTTTATTCCGCTTATTGCATATCCTAATTTAAACCCAGTTAACTGTTGTAATATAGAAGGAGTAACTCTAAATAAAGGCAAACCGAGCTTGGTTCTTTCTCTAAACTCTACTGGTTTATCTTTAGACCAAGGCAATGCGTTGATTCTATCTAGACTCTTTTCTATTAGATTCACGTGAGCAACTATTATGTTTGTTCTGTATTTAGGTGGAATAACCTTAAGATTTAATATCAACGCGTTTTTCTTCCAATCTGGGTGATGAAATACTAATCCAACCGGATTCATATCATAATATTCCTTATCTGTTATGAATGCTTTGGGATTTTCCTTAAATTCGTCAGTAGATCCAGGAACCCACATTGGATTAAGGTTAGCAACTGGTACGTTTAATGAATAGTAATGTCCTGGTAATATTTCATTACGTGACACGTCAATACCAAATTCATTGAACGATTGTGAAAAATTACGTTCTCCACGATTGGTTGATATGTCTTCTAGTTTAATCATTTATATCTTTTACATCTTACCGAACAAAAAGTTCTCTGTTATTATCCCAAATCTCATGTTATGGGCCCTTGCGTACGCTTTTGCTGCCTTAAACTTATCTGTATTAACTAGGAAAGCCTTAGCGTGACTAACAAAGCTACGTGTTTGTTTATCCGTCATTCGTTTAGGAGGCTTAGGTGGTAAAATATACTTATTGGGTTTTACCTCAATTAGCCATTCGCGTTCTATACCTTCCGCATTCTTAGTTTTCATATATCCATCTACCCAATATGTAGCTTCTCTCTTATCAACACTATGCCAATATTTGATACCGAACGGCTCAGATGCAAATTCAATAACCATTGGATTCTCATCACAATACTTAAAGAATTTAAATTCCCATCCGGATCTGTATATTATCTGAGTAGGATCACCTTTATATTTCTGAGGATTTTTAGGCACAAAATATCCTTGACGGATTCGTTTTCCCATCCTGGGTGTTAAGAATGTTTTAATATTTTTGTCTTTATTACTCATTTTTATTATTTATCATAAAAAAGCCCTCTATTAAGAGGGCTTATGTATATATTTACCACTACTATATGAAGGTTATCTATATAAATCTGACCAGTTCTGTTTTGAGTAATCGATTGCTTTTTCTATTGATAGATCAACGTCTTTATCTTTAAGTGCCCTAATTACTCCATACATCATAATTGCCTGTTCCTCGATGTCACTACATTTATCCAACTCTTTCATCAAAAGTTTAACATCAGTTGCCATATTATGGAGTGTTATATCACTCATGTCTTTTATATTTCTCCGTCAATAAAGTTATCTGCTTCAGCCGGTCCAAGCTTTCCTTTCTCTACTAGCTTAACTATTAAAGCAGCTATTACTAATTTCTCAGCAGTATCTCCTTCTTTTGTTGCTAGTTCATCACGTTCAAATGATTTCTGTAATTCTTCATATGCTTCCCTTGCACATTCTTCAACTTCCTCTTCACTTCCTACTAAATCAACAATTGCATCTAAAATTGTTTCGTCAATAGAATTTTCACTATCTGAGTATTCGTTCTCCAAAATGACATAGCTTTTTGAGAATTTGTTATATGATGTAATTAATTTAGGCTTATTCATTGTAATAAATCTTTTTATTATTTATCGCATTATATAGATATTAAATCAAATACTGATTCTGAGAAATAACTCATAATTAAAGTATTAAATTGTACATAGCTTAGCTCGTCTCCCATGTCAATATAAAAATTATAAAGGTTATTAATATCCTTTACATTGTTTAATTGTTGACGATGCGACGGGTATCTCTTTCTAAGGTCAGTCATCAATTTAGACCATAAGAACACAGTGTATCCGTCTTGTAATAGTTTAATTGTCTCTGCTTTTCCCGCATCATCATTATCGAAGAGTATTCGGGCATTCTTCTTTGAAACTAGAGTACCCAGTATCGTTTTACTTTTAGTCACACCAGCGGTTGCTATCGCATTGTCCAGAAACATAGCATCAATCTGACCCTCTAATATAATTATAGGTTGTGAGAATTTAATATTAAGGATATTGAAGTATCCGTTGATTAAATCTATCTTCGCTATTATCTTATCATCTGCAGGTGGAATAAGTTTATTCTTTACAAACTGGGTATAATTTTTAATATCGTATCTGGGTCCAGTCCAATCTTCATTGATGTGTCTAATTGATAATCCTAATACTTTGCCAGATCTGAGGTCCAAATTAAATATGTAAAGTTTATCATGTCTGCTATCAAAGTAACATGACTTTTCAAATGCCGGAAGACGATTGATGTTTCTTCCTTCAACATATTTTCCAATAGGAGAATCAGATGGAGCATCTTTACATGGAGTCAGAAAGAAACGTTCTGCCAGATCTTCGAAGTCTATTAATATATCCTTGACCTCAGGATTCATTAAGAACAATAGTAACTCTCCTCTTTTAGTTCCACTCTGGATCTTACGATCTGGTGTAACATCAATCATGTTTGGAATCGGAAGTTGATACTTCTGTGCCCAATGAGAAATAAACTTATTTAGTTTAGTAAATGTTAGGCACCCATCGTTGAAGCATTTATAGGTACCTGTCTTAATGAATATGTTACCTCTCTTTTTAGATACATCATTCTCGGAATCTCCGCAGTATGGACATGCGAAGTTTAGTTTATCTTCGTCCTCATTAAGCTGCTGCTTGAATCTATTGTTGGGGAACGCGTTCTTTAGAACACTATTAACAAAATCGGATATGTCATATACTTTCTTAACTTGCATTCTTAAGTTTAAGTGCAGCCTTTGCCTTTACTGCCGCTTGCTTCTCAGCTCGTGCTTTTAACTTAGCTTCCTTCTCTATCGCTTTCTCTGCTTCCTTAATTATCTTTGCTTCCGCTGCTGCTGCTATTGCTTCCGGTGTAAAGTCTCCAATTCCTAGCTTCTTAGATATTCGATTGATGTATGGTTTCAGATTCTTGTTAATTACAATAACTGAATTTAGCCCATACTTTGTTATCACTTGAAGGTATTCATCAAAGTCTTCGTCAGGTACATCAGCTTGTGGATTTCCAATAATCTTCCAGAATTTCTCTGGAACTTCTTCATGTTCTAGCGTCTTCTCACATATAACATGATATGGATATAATTGATCAGCAGTCAGTGGATTCTTACTAGTCGACGTTTTGAATACTACTGATCTATGAAGTTTAACATCAATAGTATTAACTCCAATCGCTTTCAATATTCTATTAATAGGTTCTACTATTAGAATAAAAAATTGCTGATCATAATCAAGTTCAGGAACAATCTCAGTTGGATATTGCCCAGGGTTATATGCAAATAGGTCAATGTCAAATTCATTAGGTTTACAATATAACATTTTATATTTACTTCCTTGTCTTATTCTAGGATATCTACCTTCTAACCCGTTCTTAAGTACCAAGTGATTATGATGGATCACTGCCTTCGGACCGTTAGCTGCTCCTTTCTTAAGAACACAGCTAGCTTCACTAGTTACGTACTTGTCATACTGTCGTAAATTGAAACTCTGTGAGAAATCATCTGGATGAAGAGTCATAAATTCCGATTTGACTTCTTCAATCATTGGAATTAGATCTTGTTCTAGATCGAAGTTGGTACCAACATCGAGAAGGTACTCTATAAATTTAGTTTGATGTTCCCTTGCCCATACTGGGTATGATGCCTTAATTGGTTCCAATCCTTTAATTAAAAGATATTGCTCGTCTTCTGTATATAATTCTTCATTTGGGTTTGGTTCATATATTACTCGAAGTACGTAGTTTTTCTTCTTGATCCAAACTGCGTTTGTTGCAATAAGCTCTAATTTAAAGGTCTGTCGATTATCAGTATTAAACAACTTAGACCATTTTTCAAAGGCAGTATCGTAAAATCCGCCGATTCTAAACTTATCTATCTCAATACATATCCGCAGATATTCAGTTTCAGTTAAGTCTAGTCCTTCAATTGAATCAAGTGCAGGTCCAAAGTTAACATATGTTGAGTCAGTGTCTGTGTATACTGCGATGATTGTATCTTTACTTATCTGATTAATGGTACGATCAGTCACTCCCAGATGTTCATGTAACTCATTATCAAGATGCCACTTATTCTTAAAATAGAAATCGATTGCTTGGTTCGCAAACTTAATCATATCTTGTCCTTGTAGCGTGATTGACTGAGCGATGTCAGGATTATAGAAGTAAAACCACTTGTTTCCAAATGCCCCGTATATGGAGTTAATAAGAATTTTAATAGCCCCTTGCTTTAAGCCTAATGTTTTAATCTTTTTACCTTTGTCCTCTTCCATATCAGTCTAAATTTTATATAATCTTATATAAATAATTAAAAGTTGGTTTCAATGAGCGACTATCAAAATGAAGACCTTACTGGTCTTGCAGATGTATACGAAGCATATCCTATTCTACAATCATTTCCATTCGGTGGATATAATATTGCGCTAGAACAGGAAGAAGACGACGGTGCAAACCTAGGAATCGACCCTGTTATAATAAGCGAGTCAGGAGGTATTGCACCGCCAGAGTTCGTCAACTTTTATTATATGGGTAAATATACTAACATTGCTCTATCTTTTTATACTTATGATATTAATTTCATTAGGGATAACGCGCATAAAATCAAGAAATTAGATTCATTACGTGAATTACTAGACACCGGGCTAGAGTCAGATGACTCACTCATTAAAATTAGCAGCATAAAAAAGGGAGAACGATTCTTAAAGAAAATAGGAAGTAGCCTAAATGTTGGTAAATCATTTGATCAGATATTAGATCAATTATTAGTCGAAGGAACACATGTTGTAACTAGCGCGCAAATTAAGAAGATTAAAGGTAAATCACCAACTCTTGATGTTACCGAGTTTAGCGAAGATATCCAGATTATTATAAATTCCTTTTATAATATACACCTTCATCATATAAAAATATTACTAGGAGTAGTGATCGCAGCAAAAATACATTAAAAATAACAAGCATGCATGAAAAAGGTAAATCACGGGTATACTAAAGATGATATTGATTTGGAAGCAGAAATGGAAACATGGAGCAATGATAGAAAAAAAGAACAATTGACAGATATGTTTAAAGGAAAAAGTATTAATATTAAATGCAGAGGAACGAAACAAAAGGAAGTTGTAAAGTTAATTGAAGATAAGGATATAAGTATAGTGATCGGACCTCCGGGCACGGGTAAAACGTATTTAGCATGTGCAAGAGCGCTTAAGTATGTTAAAGATGAAGGTGATAAGTATAAGAAAATAACACTGATCAAATCAGTGAACGTTCCTGAAGACGAAGAGATTGGATATTTAAAAGGAACGATGGAAGATAAGATGGAGATGTATATGTATCCATTCATCGCTAACTTTGAAAAGATTATTGGAAAGAAAGAAACTGCCGAGTTACGTGAGAACGGAATCATTGATATTCTTCCAATTAAATTTGCACTAGGTGTTACTCTTGATGATTCAATAATTATTATTGACGAAGCACAGCAAATTTCTAAGGATAACCTAAGAACCCTTATGACTAGAATTGGTCAGAATGCTAAGATCATATTCCTAGGAGATGTTAAACAGAAGTCAGTGAATACACATCGTAAGAGTGCGCTAGAGCTTCTTATTGAGCACTTTGGAGGTGTTGATGAGATGGGATGTGTTGAACTTACTATTGATGATGTTGTTAGACATCCGATCATTAAGAAGATCATCGGAGTATTCGAACGTATTGAGAAAGCAGAAGGACTTAACGGTCAAGGATAAATAACAAAAAGGTCACACGATAATGAATAATGGAGAACACTCGAATAGAGTGCAGCGTGCTGTTACAGAGTATAATGAGCAGCATCCAGAAGAAGCAGATATTAAAAATGAAAAGGCAGCAGTCGAACCCGAAGGAAATGTAATAACTAGATCATGGGAAAAGATTGGTAGGACCGGACAGGTGATTGCTCTTGTTGCAGGAATTCTAACAGGTCTTACTACAATAAGACCGTACATAGAAGATGCGGTTTCATTCATGGGAGATTTTATATATTCAGTTGAGACAACTAGAAATAACACATATCGAATAGATAAGCTAGAGAAGGCAACTGAGGTTAACATGTCTATTACTAAATCGTCATTACATCCGTTCCATCATACTAATCCAAATGGAATTAAGGTTAAATTATATCAAACTAAACCAGTTCATGGTAAAGTAATGACGTATCATTTTATTGATTCATTACGTATGCCTCTTGTTGCTAATGAGAATTTAGAATCAGGATTCTGGTATACGATTGATGCGACAGGTAATTACAGCGAGATTACTGAGTAAAATCGGATAGGTCAACTCTTTTACTTCCTAATATTTCAAACTCTTGACTTTTATATATGTCAAGTCTAACATCTGAGTGTCGAACCGAGTATCCGTTTAAATCATCTATTATATCCCAGATGATTACTACGTTTTTACCAATTAAGAATCTCATTCCGCGTCCAACTGCTTGTCTAATTGTAATTTCAGCTTTAGTTGATTCAACAAATAAGATGTGATGTACATTTTTAAGATCGATACCAGTTGCGAACGTTCCATAAGAGGCGACGATGATAACATCATCGTTAGCTTCCATTACGTTTTTGAATAGTTCACGTTGATCGTTCTCTACACCACCATCAATGTAGAAAGTATTTGGATTCCATTCTAGAAGTTTCTTACTTATATTTAATCCATATTCGTTCTTAACGTCTGAAAATAGGACAAGGGTATTCTTACCAAATTTCTTTATAAGTCTACTTACAAATTCAAGACGTTCAGTACTATCAAATATAATTCCTTTCTCTATTTCAAGCATTCGCTTACCGAAGTCCTTAGCATCCCTGAATTGAGACTTTACTTTATCGTATAATTCCTTATCATTTCGTATTTTAAGATACTCACGTGTAGCTTGATCACTCGTAGGGTATTCTAAAAATACTTGTTTGATTTTAATGTCAGGAGAGTAGTCATTATCCATTAAGAACTTGGCACTAAGTGTCATCACTAATGGACCAGTACGTTCTTGCATTCTAAAGAAATCAGAATACTCCACGTCAATTTTCATAGTTCCAGATAATCCAAGCTTATATTCCCAGTTTACACATGAATCTAATATATCTCCAATTGAGTTACCTCTTGCCTTGTGGGCTTCATCTACACATACAACATTGAATTCAGAACAAAGGTTCATGATCTTGGCGTTTGCTAGTTTTCGCTTAAGGTTCATGAGATCTTTCTGTCTCTTTTCTTCTCCGCCCTCCTTGATTCCTTTCATAATTAAATTACCAAGCTTGTTATCTAAACATGCTGGAACTAGATTAAGCATACTCTGATATGTAGTGATAACTAATTCACAGTCATTAAATTTATCAAGATCGAATCCATTCTTAGGGCCACCTATTTTATGGATATTCCAATCTACTAACCCGTTTGAATATTGTTCGAATGCTTTTGCGGTTTGATTAACTAAACTTACATTTGGTACAATCAATAATGCTTTCTTTTTCTTACTTATTTTTCCTACGTGTTTTAGATAAGAGTAGTAAGTATAAAATATAGATGTCTTCCCACTCGATGTTGCGAGCTCTTCACAGCAAAACCTATACTTAAGTGCTCGATAAGCTCCCTCATATTGATAATCCCTTGGATAGAACGGCTCTCCTTTATCTGTGAGTATGCCTTTATATAATGCGTTGACAAATTTGTCATAATCGTGTCGATTTAATTTTAGATCGAGTTGATCTTTGATTCCTGCAATTTCAGTAGGGGTACCATATAGCTTTGTAAAATTAGAAAGTTCTTTCCATAATCCAATTGGGAGTGTATTTTCCTTTGTCATAAAAGGATCCATTCCATCCCATGCTCCACTATCAACTAGTGGATTAAAATCCGCGTCCTTTGATTTCTTATTAAAGAAACTATGAATCCATTCTAACTCAGAATTGAGTGAGTATTCTTCCACCTTCAAATGCTTACCATCAGGGGTGATTACGAAATTGATCATTGATTTTACATGCCGAGAACCTTTTCGATCTCAACTCTAGTTTTTATCCCATATAAAACATTGTCTACTGTTTTAATGGAATCGACAAAGAAAGATATTTGATTCTCGATTGCATCGACTATTTCTTTGACATTTGCGGTTTTGCCATCTATAATGACCGTCTTCTCATTGTATTGATATCTATGCTGCAAGTTAGTGGAAAGGTCTTCCATCTGCTTTGCTCTATCATTTCGATATTTCTTTTTAACTACAGATAGATTCTCAATCTGCATGTGATTTTCTTCAAGTAAACGTTGTCGAAGTGATAGCATTGTAACTTGGACAGCTTTGAGTCCTTTCATATCTGACATTTTCTCAATGTCTGCTCTGATTTCGTCGGTAATTTTCTTACGAGTGAGGCGATGCCCAGTCATTAACTTTTCAACGGTATCTGTCTTTTGTTCTTCGGGATCGTCTATAAATTCATCTAACATATAGTATTATACTAGCTAATCAATTAGAGTTTTATACGTCGAATAGATAAATGTGAGGATTAGACGGTAATGAATATACATCTAAGTGCAACCATGATATTGGCTTACCTTTCATGTTATGCTCCAATCTGATCTTATGAGGAAATAAATCCGCATTAGCTTTGATCCACATTCTAGCATCTTCTGCTTCCATTCCACTTACTGTGATATCCACAGCTTTTCCAAGAACATGAGCTGATAAGTATAATTTATTAGCAGCAGTCTTCTTGCTTACAATAGAGCATGTATTTGTTCTAAGGCCTCGTTGTTGTTGAGATCCTCCGTTTTTCCAGCTATTGATTGTCATAGATTTTCCTAGTCCCTCTCTCAATATGATAAGAGTTTCTAATAATCTAGGGCACATAAATTGCCAGCATTTGTCTCCATATTTAGTGAACGTAGCTTTATCAACTAATTCTTCAATAGAGAAGTATTTCTTAATTCCTTCGTGAATTTCTTGGTCAGTCATTATTGTTATGTTTTTTTAATCTATAAATTTGAAGAAGTTAGAACCATTAGTATAATAGTCTTCTCCTGCCATATCATTAATTTCAAGTGATGGATATAAATTACCACCAATCTGAACTTCATCTCCCTCTGTATATAACGATGGAATATCTTTTCCATATTCACCTATGACTATTCGTAGAATATCAAATCTCTTTTGTAAATCTAAAACTCTATCTTGTACTTTATTATCTTCTCCTATTATAAATACACTTGGATATCTAACAGTGTTACCATCTTCTGTCTTTAATGTATACGATTGTTTAATATATTTCTCATCAAACAATTCAGATTTAATACACTCATCTCGTGCATCTGATGTTTTAAAGTCTATGATTGTAAACGGAAGCTTAGATTGTATAGTATTTCTAACGTCTTGCCATGAGTAATTAACTTCAGAAGTCCTTTCTTCTAAATCGGTGTATTCTTCGTATAAACGGATGTATTTACGCATTGACAAATCTTTTGTTTATTTATTCATATAATTGATAAATAATAAAAAATTCATTACTGTGAAAAATCGTGTAAACAAATTTAGAAAATACGAAAGACTAAACGAGCAAAAAGGAGGATCACCCCTAAGAGGATATTCATCAGAAGATATTATTGCTAGAATCGAGGAATTAATGAACATCATGCCGGACCGAGCTAAGTTCGGAGTTCCTGCTGATAATAAGGGATATTCATTATCGTATAGAGACGCAAACGGCGCAATCCAAAAAATTAAAGACGTTCATCACTATTATTCAAGTAAAGGCGAGGATGTTAAATTCTACTGCTGGAACATTAGTTATTCAGGAAGCTGGGATGCTACTAAGAGTTTAAGAGAAAAGATTGACGAGTTTGGTGGATTTGGTAGAGAAATGAATATGAATCTTAAGAAGGTAATTAGCTACTTCTCTAAAAACGAAGAAGATGTAGATAACGTTAGAAGTATATCTATATCAATAGATGCTAAGTCAGTTAGAAAAGACAGTATAGATAAAGCAGGAGGTCCAGATACTAGCTATCCTCAACCTGATGAACAAGCAGACGCGCCGGTTAAGAAGAGAGCCCCTAAAACTGAAGAGTAATTCTTAGTATAACTTATCAATAACATTAATAATATGGCAGGGATAAATCACTTGAAGCAAGTACATAGTAAAAAGGGAGATGATTTTTTAAATAATCTTCTAAATAACTTTGTGATAATAAATGAGAACATTGATGGAACATTCTTTGGAGTAAAGAAGAATGATGGAGGATTCAAGTATTTTAAGAAGTCAGGTGAAATTACTTACGTAGATAGGATGTTAATGAAATATTACAATCCGGCAATTGCATATTTTGAAACCCTGTCTGACGATAAGAAATCACGTATACCAACTAATTTCTATTTTGGATTTGAGTACATTACATCACGTGATAAGAAATCATCAAATTTTGCAAGATCTCCGAAAAATGGTTTAATCCTTTCATACATTCATAGATTAGACGAAAACGGTAAGATTGAGGAAACACTTCAAACTAAGGAAGATCTAGAAAGATGGGCATATTATTTAGAAGTGGAAGCACCTCCAATTATATTTGAAGGTAAATTAGATAATGATCAAAAATCATCTATCTTAGAATTTGTATATGCAAATTCTGATGAATTAACAGAAACGTTCAAGACTACTTCATTTACCAAACATATTATATCAGTACTTAAGGACGACAGTGAAGATCGAGAATATATTTTAAAAGGGGGAGACATCGAAGGTATTATATTTAGATTTTACGATGAGAATGATGAAGATGCAAAGGCAAACGCATTCCTTGCTAAATTAGTAGATCCTATCTTTCAAAAGAAAGGAGAGGAGAATGCTCCAGCTAGTGCTAAGAAATCAAACGATTATATTTGGCTTATTGTAATTGATCTTATGAATAAGATTGAAATGTATAGCGAGGATGAATTAAGAAAGATATCCGATGGTGAAAGCGATTATGATGCTAAATATTTAAAACTAATAAATGTTATATTTAAAGACTTCATTAAGGACTACTCTTATAAGTATGATGGACTACAATTAGAAGTTCCTGAATACTTAAACAGGCCAGAATTTGAAATAGAATATGAATTAATAGGAGACGATGAAGTTGTTAAGTTAATTCGTAACAATGAAACGTTCAAAGAAATATATAGAATACTAGTTAACTTCTTTAGGAAATCTAGAAACAAGTCATCTTCAAAGTTTTTTAATACTGAATTATTGAATCAGCTTAATATTCAAGTTAAAAAGATTAAGCGAGTTATAATGGGTGATGTTTTATATGAAGGATTATTCCCATCGTTCGGAGAGTTCACAGGTGATCCTGGATATAGTGATGTATTTATCGGGGAACAGGAGGAATTCAGTAAGAAATCAAAGAAGAACGTTAAAGCTGAAAAGGTTAATGTTCTTATTGGTGCATTTCAACCAATAAACAATGGACATATAAAGGCGGCACAGAAGCTAATGGAGCGTAATGGATTGGAGTGTATATTTATTGCAATAGTTAAAAATAATAAAAGATACCAGTTTTCTGAACGATCTGTAAGGATCATGTTAGAGAAGGTACAGCAATCAAATTCAGATTTAATAAAAGAAATTAGAATCGCAAATAGAGATTCAATTAAGGGAATATTATCTGATCTACAGCCTGAATACTCACCGGTGCTATGGGGATCTAGTCATAGGAAAATTAAGGATTACGTTTTACAACTTGATCATATCAAGAAGAAGAATGTTCCGATTAGAATTGCTGATGAATTCAAACTAATTGAAATTCCAAGCTATCAGAAGTCAGAAGATATAATAACATTTATTGAGAATGGTGACTACGCTAACTTTAAGGAAGTAGTTCCTAAATCAATAAGTTCAGAGTTTTTTAATTTACAGAAGGAACTAGAATTCTTTGATAAGTAATACCTTTTCTACCCGTATTTTAAAACTTTAGCATATTTTCTTATATAATATACAAATAACTTTTGTGAATGAGATTTAAAGAACTAACCCAGGACGACAAAGATTTTATCAAACAAACCTATTTAGACAAATCAATTAAGTGGGATGATAGAATGAAAATGTTAATGGAATACACCGGCAAGTCATTAAGAACGGTACAGAAATGGATTCCTAAACTAAACCTAAAACAAAAGCCAGACGTTGAATCACCGGAATTCGCAAAGGCTAAGAATAAGAAATTCAATTCTAAGAAAAAGAGATTCATTATCACATGGGCTCAGAACAATACTCCAGTCCATGAAGTATTCTTAAAGAACTTAGAAGCATACGCAAAACACATCAATGCAGACATTCATGTTATTGCAGGTAGATATAAAAATCCAACCTCAGTATTCTCAGATAGGGAACATGATAAATGGCATCATTCAGTATCTAAGTATTTAGATGCAGCTAGGCATGATGTTCATAAATATCTTTCTATTATGTCAGATGTTAAAGTACAACCAACTGCAATTAATCCAATGACCGGAATGACGGGAATGTCTGGAATTAATTCTTGTGTATTTGGTTCTCCTAAACTTCAATTGGAAATGATTCCAGTTTTAGAAGGTAATAAACCTAAAATGATGATGACTACTGGAGCTTGTACTAAAGCTAATTATACAGATTCAAAATCAGGAAAGCAAGGAGAGTTTCATCACACATTAGGATTCGTTGTTATTGAGATCAAGGATGATGAAACATTCTTTACAAGACAAGTATCAGCAACTGATGAAGGTAACTTTACAGATTTATACAATGATGTATGGTTCGACGGAGAACAAGTAGCTGTTGATTTTACAGAAGAAAACTTTCCATCAATTGCAAAGACTGAATGGAAGAGAGCTAACTTTGGAGAAAAGGCTAAGAAATGGGTCGGAGAAACATTTATCGATAAAGTAGATAGAGTTGATGCGGTTGTTCTTGGAGATTTACACTTCGGTAACGAAGATCATGAAGCTATGGAAGGAACAGAATTGCTTATGGAAAATTTAGTTCCAAAACATGTTATTCTACATGATGTATTTGATGGTAGTTCAATTAACCACCATGAATCAAAGGATCCATTCGCACAATATAGAAAAGAAGTTAAGGGAACCAACAACTTGAAGAAGGAAGTCGATTACATGCTTAACGAATTAGAGAGATACGAAAAGTATGACAATGTAGTAGTTGTAAGAAGTAATCACGATGATTTCTTAGACCGATGGTTGAAGAATGAAGATTGGAAGAAAATGCCAACTGCTAAGAATTCTATGGAATACATGGAATACAGTCAAATCCTTCTTAGACAATATGGAGAAGCTCCACAAGTCAAAGGAGTTATTCCAGAACTTATCAACAATGTTTATCCAGACTTTATTACATTAGGTCGTAGTGATAGTTATATTGTTAATGGATGGGAATTAGCATGTCATGGTGATGTTGGATCAGGAGGATCAAGAGGATCTCTACAACAATTCAGAAAACTTAACACAAAAATAGTAACGGCACATTCACATACTCCTGGTAGAAAGGACGGAGCATTAGCAGTAGGAACTTCTACTATTATGAGAATGGGTTACAATATCGGACCAAGTAATTGGTTACAATCTCACGTTATTATCCACACTAGCGGAAAGGCTCAACATATTCATATGATTGATGGAGAATTTACTACGTTTAAGTAGTTTATAAGTTTTTAAATATTGTCTCGGCTGCGCTTAATCGATTTGGATCTATATGTCCAGATCGTTCTGAGTATTTAGCGAATCCTTCTGCTTTTTTCCTAACTGTATCACCATGATTCATTGCCCTCTTAAACATTGTAGTTTCATATTTATACTCTCCGTCATATCCGTCCAATAATTCATATTTCATAAAGTCGGCTTGAAATTTCATATTTGCAGGATGTACTCCTTTTTCTTTTGAATACTTAACTAACGCTATCTTTCTATCACTCCTCCATTGCATTAATCCATAAGTAGACTTAGTTTCTTGAGCAGCATTACGTTCCTTTTCAATCGATTCTTCAAATTTCCTATTAGTAGATCCCAGCATCGCTGCAGGATTAAAGTGAGATTCAATCCATAGATTACCAGCAATAGCCGCGGCATCTATAGGCTCAAATCCTCTGTTTATTAGTTTATTGGCAAAATCTACTCCTTTTTCTATATCAACATTGCTGGTTAGCACTGCTGATTCATTTAATGATTTCCATTTGCTATAATTAAGAATACTCATATTGTAAATGTATTTTTATTATTTATTTTGTCAGATAAATAATAAAAAGGGAAAGTAACATGGCCATTAAGAAAAAAGAGAATGCAAGTCAGAAGAACATTAGAGAATGGGGAGAAGACATTATGTCTGGTAAATTTTCAGATAACAAACGATTAAAAGTAGGAGTTCAAAAGGCAAAGGATGAATCTGATGATCCTAGTGAATCTATCTCTAGTTTTATAGAACAACAAAAAACTAAACGTAAGGAGTTTCACATTATGCCATGGAAACAATTCGACAAATTAGGTAAACGATGAAACATGTAAAACCTTATATTAACGAGGACATGCTTGCTCCGATTGGATCTCTTCCTCTTGCAGGTCAAGCTCCATCAGGAGGAATGGATCCAATGCAAAGTAATATTGGCGGAGGAATTGAAGATCCATATGCAATGATGGGTACCGGCCGATCTAAGAAAAAGAAGAAAACCCAAGCTGATGAAAGTAGTAAAAAAGATAAGAAGAAAGAAGATAATAACTACACTAAGGCCTATTCAAATAACAAGGTTCTACCGTTCGGAGAATACTTAGACTCGTTAGCTTAAGAATAATAAGCAATCAACTTCATTCTTCTAATAAATAATAAAAAGATTCCTTATTAGATGGCAAATTTTTTAACCAATGTAGGAGACGTATTCACAGCGGGAGCTGATAACGCCGGATTAGGAGCAGAATCAAGTGGAGCATATAATTTACATCGGTCTCAATACACGGAGAATGATTCAACTGGGAATATGCCAACTGCCGCAGTTGACGGTAAGATAAAGGCACCAGGTTCTTATTCATTATTCAACCCGTTTAATATATTTAGATATAGTAAGCTAGGATTAAATTCAGGAACTTACGCTAGGGATCTTCAACTTGATGATCATGGAGGAGGAGGAGGAGGAGGACCAGCGTTTTCAGATTTCACAGGTGGAACAGGAACTGCTCCAATTGATGCAGACGCATTAACACAAAGGGCAGGATTCTTTAAGGAATTTACAGAGCAACAGAAAGAAATTGAAAATCCTACCGCGTCTAACATTATAAGATGGGCACAACGAAACGGTAGAGATGGACAAAGTGGACCAGGTAGTGCTGTGCCATATGCATCAGCCGATTTCATATGGTGTAAATACTATGGAAAAGTACCTAATAACAGGCTAGTAACCTTAAGAAGATATCCGATTCCAGTATCGGATGATATCCGAATAGCTGCGGAAAAATCTCCACTTATTCCAATAGCACAAGCAGTGACGTGGTATGGTGAAGATATTGGTAATAATTTAAATAACATACTTAATTTAAGCTGGGGACTTAACTGGGAACCTATTACAGCAGAAATGAATGATTTAAATGGTAATGAAATTACATTAAAACAATTAACAGATGCAATTGGATTTGATGCAGACAAAAACCCTAAAGCATATAATATATTAAAGACTCAAGTATTTTCCGGTGGTGGTAAAGTAGATTTACTTAAACTTTCAGGATATGATGAGGCAATACAAAATTACATTAAGAATGCATATGCAGATAACGGACCATATTGGAACAGGGTACTTGGACCAGTTAACGTTATCAATAAAACAAACATCAGACAACGTGGATTCAAGGATCAAAAACCTATTAAGTTAGTATTTGAATATTCATTAAGAGCATATGGAGGGATCAATCCTAAGATTGCATTCTTAGATCTTCTAGGAAACTTCTTAAGCTTAACATATAATACTGCATCTTTCTGGGGTGGAGGCATTAGATACTTCCAACAGACTGGAGTAACACTTCCTTCATTAGGAATGGAAAATGATATGCTAGATGGTGACATGACCGCTGCGGTTGCAAACGGAATAGAACAGATATTAGGAGCAGCCGGGGGTAATGCGAGACAATTAGTATCACTAGTTGAGGATTTGGCAAAAGGTGACACCGGGGGCGGAACATCAACTGAGGAACAGGAAGCAGCTATTCAAGCAGCATCTGACGGGTTTAAAGCAAACGCTTTTGAAAAGCTGATAACTCCTAGAATGGGTAAACTAATGAGGATGCCATTAATATTCAGATCAATACTAGACGGTAGAGAAGTTGGTGAATGGCACGTTACAGTAGGTAATCCCATGCAGCCAATGGCAATGATAGGAAATTTATGTTTAGATACTGTTGCTCTAGAGGTTGGAGAAGTATTAGGACTTGATGATTTTCCAACTGAATTTAAATTTACAGTATCACTACTTCACGGTAGACCAAGAGCTAAACAGGATATTGAATCAATATTTAATAATGGTAGTGGATGGATGACATTCTCTCAATTACCATCGCCATCATCGGCTAAAAATTCATATGGCGATGGTAATACAGCAGCTGCAAATAGGGCAAATAATAATGCGGATGGAGTTTCAGTATTGCAAGAGAGTAAGCCAATAAAAACAGGAGATGCTGCGGTGCTAGGAATAAATGGTAAAGGAACGCTAGAGGATATGGTTTCAGAATATTCAAGACAGGTTAGAAATATGTATGGATCTGCATATGGTTCGAGCGAGATACTTACGGATTACTTTACTGAATTAAAAACTAAAGATTAATATGTTAACAAGCAAACTCTTAAATAAAAAGAAAATAATAATTAATTCACTAAGCCAACTGGTTACTGACTTAGTCTATGGCACATTTAAGTTTCCTGCATCAAATACAAATGCGGGACTAACTGTGATTAATGATTACGAAAATATGAGACCTGATCTATTAGCAGATAGGATATATGGAGATCAATCTAAGTGGGATGCGCTGTTAAAATACAATGGAATATCAAATCCGTTTTCAGTAAAGTCTGGAGACATATATTATACCCTACAATTTGGGGGATTAGACGCGACTTATGTTAAACCTAGAGATATTCAATTACGTGGAGAAAAAGTAAGCATCGATTCAAATGGAGCAATTATACCAGAAGCTAAATCTCCAGGTAAAGACAAGAATAGATTAGAAAATCTAGCAAATAAAAACGCGCAACGTGCAAAAGGAGCAGCGGCTGCTAAGAATGCAAGAGCAGTAGCAGACGGAGTAACAACTGGATCTGGAGGGGCACTTCCACCTGGGGTTAATAAGAAAGGAGACAAGAATGTTAAAATTAAAAATGGCAGACTAGTGCTCGGTGAAGATGTTACGACTATTAATGCGGATAATTGCCCGGTTCCAATATCACGTGCTAGATTACAAGCTGCATTATTAAAAGATAAGCTATTTTTATAACATATGGGAAAAGATTTAATAAAGGTAATAACTGACCCTAAAGTTCCTCTAAAGGAATTATGGACAGCGGACGATAGTGAATTAAATGCGGAGAACGCAAGTTTAGTTAGTTCATCCACGGTTAGATCCGCAGAATCGATGATTGGATCTGATGAGCCATATATTAAGATAAACACTATTCCAATATCTGGATTAGAAGAAATGATATTGGATGAAACCGGGTCAATACCAAGGATAAAAGTAATATTCACTGATGAATCTGGAGGATTATCTGGACCTAATTATCCTAAGAACGATCCAATATTAAGCCTATACATCAAGACTCAAAATCCTAATTTAAAACCTATTAGATGTGATTTTTTAATTACAAGTATCAAAACTAATCAAGACGCAGTACTAGATCGTGATAATATAGACAGAGGATCCACATTCATCATGTCTGGTGAATTGTTTATACCTAAGATATATGATAACGTATCTAAGAGTTACGCTAGCTTAAACTCAAAGGATGCACTTAAGGCGATTGCAGACGAAGTTGGATTAGGATTCGCAGATAATGAAGCGAATTTAAATGATAAGATGACATGGTTAAATACCAACACTAGTAGTTTAAATTTCATAAATCACGTCACTAAGCATTCATATATGGATGAAGATTCATTTTTTACTTCATTTATAGATAAGTATTATCATTTGACATTTGTTAATGTTGCTGAACAGCTTAATCCAACGCATGAAATTCAATATACTTATAATAATACAGTAGATGGATCAGCATTTGAAGCTACTCAAAATCTAAAGGATCTTAAGAACGATGAACAAGATGAGGTATTAAAACTCATCGGGCTTACTAATTTAGATGGCCAACGCGGTCAACCTGATTTTATTATAAATTATTCATTAATGGGGGATACTGGAAGAATATTAAAGAATAAGGGATTTAAGAAAAAGATATATTATTATGACCACGGTTTAGATTCCGATAAAATGGTAAGTTTCTTTGTAAATCCAGTAGAGATAAAAGGATATAAAAATGATAATAAAGGATTAGTTCCTGAAGATGAAATGCTAAAGGAATCTATTGTTAAAAAATGGATGAATATAGATTATGGTAACGCGCATGATCAATACAACGCAGCAGTGTTAATAAATGATCATAATAATAGTGAATTAAATAAAGTAAAGCTCAAGGTTGAGACCGCTGGAATTAATTTTCAAATAAGTAGAGGAAGTGGAATACCAATAATGATATACACAACAGGTCCTCAGAATATGAAAAAGAATTTCAGAAGAAAGGATAAGAATAAAGATGGATCCGCCGATACTGAAATAGATAATGAATCGGTAATTCCAGATGATATATTAACTGGAAGATATTATGTGAGTGGTATTAAATATATCTATGATAAATATAATGAATCGTTTCCGTACATAACTCAATTTCAGTTAGCGAGAGTTAATTGGGTAAGTGAAAATAATCTTTTTGAATAATGCCACATAATTTTACAGGGTTAGATATAAAACATGGTAACTTTAGAAAAGGATTATTTGTTGATCCATTCGATGAGCCTACGTATTTAACATTTGCACTAGATTTTAAATTCGAACATATACCTGCCAATTTTTCAGACGCAGAAGTGTTATTAAGTAATAGCCCACTGTTTGACTCTACCGGAAGCCAAAGTGCAATTAACTATTTAATAAACCGTGGATATCATCCACAGGCAGACGGTCTTGCAACATTTAGAGAAATATTAAGATACTTGACGTTTCAAGCACCATGGTATTTTCAAAGTATTACCGGATTAACTAGTCTATATGAACAAAATACCGATATGAAACTCGGGATGAAAGCAAAAGGAGTAGTGCTTGAGGTTGATACACTAGAAGCAGTAGATCTTAGAATGTTTGAATTAGCTGGACTATATAGAAATGCAATATTAGATCTTAAACATAGAAGAGAAAGAGTTCCGGATAATCTTAGATGGTTCGCAGTTGATGTATATGTTGCCGAATTTAGAAACTTAAGATATCGTATACCGGGAGTAGGACAAGGCGCAGCAAACGCAATAGGAGTTAATACTGGAGCAATTGGTAATATAATAGGAGGCGGCAACATGATATCAAATGTAATGGAACAATTTGGATATGTTAAGTTTGAATGTAGACAATGTGAGTTTGATTTTTCTGATACGTTACCTACAACTAAAACAATTAAAGTTGGAGGTAACGGAAGAGAATCTGAAAGTAACGGATTTAGGATTAATGTAGGATGGGTAAGTGAAGAGGCTAAATTTGGAGACGGAACTAAGGTATATGATGATTCTTCAAAAACTGATATCAAAAATCCATGGGGAGCTAAGAACACCGGAGCGGCTGTCCAGGACATAGGAACATTCCTAAGTGGATTGCCAACAATAGGGGATAGTATTCAAAATGCGGGACAGAAGGCAATGGCCGGACTTTCACAAATTGGAGGATTAATTAATCCAGCACTTCAAGCTGCTAGTAATTTTATAGATCCACCAGTTGATAAGCTTGGAGAAATGTACAGTAAAGATAAGCGTAAATACAAAGCAGAACCTAACGAAGACGTGTATGATGGCGATGTTACATATGGTAAGGAACCAACTGGCGACGTATATGATACCCCAATAACATTCCCAGATGAACCTACAGGAAACGTTTATCCATAAAAACGGTATAATTTAATATGAGCGATGATATAGGAGAAATAAATAAACGGAATGAAGATTACGTTGATAAAGCATACTTAGGAACAGTAGAGGATGCCAATGACCCTAATAAAGAAGGTAGATGTAAGATTCGTGTTTATGGATTACATGAAGACGGTATTTCAACTGAAGATCTACCGTGGGCATATCCAAAACAAAAGAGTACTTACTTTGGACAAGACGGACAGGCTGGATCTATTTCTATTCCTAAGACTGATTCAGTAGTTGCAGTTAAATTTGATAACGGTAACATTTATTCTCCTGAATATTTTTCAATAATGGAATTAGCAGAAGATGTTAAAGATGAATTAGGAAAGGAATATTTAGGAACTCACATCGTATTATTTGATGGCGACGAAGAACTAAAGATATGGTTTACACTCGATAAGGGTATGACTATTCAACTTAAAGAATCTAAAGTTAATATTGGAGCTGATAAGGCTATATTAATAGAACATGCAGATACTTCGTCATCTATTGAATTAAGAGGTGGAGAAATCAACATCAACGCTAATAGTACAATTAACCTTACTTCAACTAGTGAAATTGAAGCAGCATCTAACGATGTATGGATCAATGGTAACTTCGTAACCGTTGGTCATGGACCAGTTAAACAGCCTGCTGTATTAGGAGATAATTTATTCTTATGTTTAACTCAACTTGCGTCGGTAATTGATGCGAAGTATTATCCTACACCAGGAGTAGCATCTGGAATAGTTAACGCATATAAATCGTTAGCACTTTCACAGACTGTAGAAATTTCAATGTAATTTTAATAAATAATAAAAAGATTTTTTAATTATGAATAGCTCACAAAATGCAGGATTTAATTCTTGGTATAAGAATAAAGTTAACGAACAGGAATCATCAATGAATGATGATAATCGAAATATGGATGTTGTACTAGTGTATGCAAGTAATGATGCGATAACTCATATAGATTTTACTAGTATGCATAGTGTAATGTCAGAACAACATGGATATGAAGATTCACTGAGAGACGGACTAGACGATGTTATATATGTAATAGACCCGATTCAATCTGCTAATGATGCAGGATCTGTAGTACTAGATGGTAGTGGTAAAATGAGCTTGCAAGACTGTAAAGTGCTATTTAAGTTTGTTTGGAATGACGGATTAGAACAGGTAGATTTCTAATACAGATTAGCAATGTTCTCAAATCGCATTAACTTATTTAGATTTGAATTTGGTGTAACAGATATCATATTGAATCCATGTGATTTAATATCTCTGAAGTTCTGAAACATTTTATTAAATCTAATATCGTACCAACTTCTTTCTTTTTTATTAAGACCTGGATATCCATCAGCTTTCCAAAAGTGACTAGGTTCTTCCCATCTTAAAGAAATACCTGCCATATAGAATATGTAATCACTTAACTTTCCAGGAAGTATCCTATTTCCTAAGATACTCAACCCAGCAGACACTGAATCTGGAAAACATCGTCGATTTGTTCGTGGATATTTTCTAAGCCAATGCGGAATGTTAGGTTCTGAATTAGATAACCAATCACTAGTGAATGTAACACTATTCTGAACAAGCTTAAGTCTGGTATCTGGAACCCTATCAAGTTCAGTTAATATATCTGCATCATGAAAGAAGAAATAATCAGGAATATGTTTCAACCATATTCGATTTACTCCAAATGTCTTAATGTCTTTAGGTAGCTTATCGAATTTTATATCGTTAATGAATGGACTATTTCCGAGAACTAATATCTTTTGTTTAGTCATCCAAAAGAATATTTGCATTTTGAGCGCGATCATCAATAAAGAGATCAAATATTGGTTTACCAAATTTAAGTTCATGATACTTTACTCCCCATCGTTTAAATTGACTGATTGTAACACTAGTCCAGTCTATTCCAGATCCGGTTCCACGCGCAGTCCAATAAACAATAGTGTCCCCACGATCATAATAACTATTTACTTTATCAATCGCTGTTTTGATTGGTCGAGCCTTGTTATAGTCACGAGTATTTGGAGACTTACATATAGTCTCGTCAATATCAACATATATTATAGCCACTTGTGAAAAAATGCTCTTACTTTTCTACCGAGTTCCATATCATTATGCTCAGTTGCTACTAATTCCTTGATCTCTTTAATTAATGTTTCAAATGTCTTCATTGGTTATAGTTATATTGTTTTCTGTTTTAAAATCTTCCCATTCATATGCATCCATTAGATCTGGAAATCTACCACCTTTGTTACAAGACTTCTTAACGTAGAACTTTCCAGGTAAATCGCAACCGCAATTTACACAATATCCATTCTTAACACAATCGTTCTTACAGATTTCAGCACGATACCTAACCTGTTCGCTTTCGTGTTCAGGAATAATGTTAAGTTTATCACCTAGCATTTTAAGGTTTCCTTCGACGTATTGCATTACTTTACTTACTGTTATCCCCATGTTATATTTATTATACTTTAAATACCTAGTGATTTTCTAACGTGATCATCACAATCAACTAATTTCTTTTTAACTTTATTACGTATGAATTCATTTTGTGTTTCTTGAGAATGAAATTTAACTCGTGTATCATTTAAACTTTCAACATTACAAGTTTCAGGAAGATAGTTATCAATGTAATGACTATTAATATCTGGATTAGCATAGCAGTCCATACCAGTTAAGTATAACGACTTAGGTTGATGTTGAAGTATTTCCCAAACTATATAAGATCCCATCAATGGGTTTGCTCCAATCTCTCGCTTAGATGCGTTCCATACTTGATACAAATCACGTATCATTATATACTGAGGACGATATCGAGTGGCTAACTTCTTAGTATCTTGTTTTAAATTAAGAAATTTAAGTCCTTTACTTTTATACATATCTATTGGAAGATTAGTTACTCTTGCAAATAGACAGTTTACATATAATGAGTCACATCGTTCTCCATAGTCAATTACATTATCCTTATCTACAGGAAATGATCCATTTGTCCGAATGACTATATCAAACGAGTCAATAAAGGTACCCTTTGACTCACCCATGATACACGGCGAAGGCCCTACAAAGATAACACGTTTACCTTTAATAAAATTCAAGTATCGAGTGTCAGTATATCCCATTATTCTCCTCTTAGTGATTTACGTTTAGCTAACTCTGATCCTAATACTTGACGTGGTTCGTTTCCACCCATCGCTTTTTCAATGTCTCTTATTCCTTTTACAAGTTTCATTAATCCACTGGGTTCTACTGAAGATGATTGATCAGATCCCCAATTAGTTCTATCAAGTGTAATATGTCGTTCAATCCACGTTGCTCCTAATGTTACTGCGGCCATTGTAGTAATTAATCCGTATTCATGTCCGGAATATCCGATGTCGGTATCATGTCCATACTTAGATTTTAACCATGTAATATATTCAAGTCTAAGTTCACCTACGTTAGATGGGTAACTTGAATTGGTATGCATTACTACATCAGGATGTGCATGATTGATGCAGTGTATTATTTCTTCTTCAGTACTCATACCCGTACTTATAATAAGATGTTCAAAGTTTAACATAGCATGTTCACATAGCTCAATGTTGGTTATCAGAGCAGATGGAATTTTTGTAATTTGATTATCTATGCTTGCCATAAAATCAGCAGATGGGATATCCCATACTGATGCAAATAGTCCAATTGGTTTATATTCACAATAGCTATATAGCTCCAGCCATTCTTCTCTATTGAATTCAATATCATGTTTGTATTGAATATAGGTAGTTTCCTCAATTCTCCATGGAACTCTCTTAGGTTTATTTTTATGTTCTTCTGGTACACAATGATCAGGAGATCTCTTTTGAAATTTAACCCAATCACATCCAGCAACTACTGCTACATCAATAAGTTTCTTAGCATTATCTAAGAACTTTGATCTGTCATCACCATATGCGTAATTGATCCCAACTTCAGCAACTATTATTGTTTTTTTCATAAGATTTTCTTTATATTTTTAATAACTTTATTAATATCCTCTTTAATTTCATTTTCCCAAACTACAATAACATTATATCCTAGTTTCTCTAAATTAGAAATTCTAGATTTATCCTTTTCCCAAATTTCAGAAGCAGTTAATACTGTATTAAAATTAAATTCGTCATAAGATTCATACATAGTAGGATTAGCATGCCAATAGTTTCCAAATATTTCAATAATCGTTTTAGTATCATCATTTAATTCATCTACTGAAATATGTAATGATTTAATATATGATTCAGTTTCAAATCCAAATATATTATTTTCTTCTAATACTTTTTTGAAATTTAAATGTAATTTAGATATACGTCCAGGTTTACCGATTCTCATTAGATGATCATGTCGCTCTTTGAGTTTATCTTTAGAATAATTATCCCATACTTCTTTCATTTTAATTTTCATTAACTTAGAATGATTTGGTCGTTTTTTACCTTTAATCCACGGAACATCTCTTCCAGTTAAAGCTTTAGATATTTTATCACCGACTCCAGGTAAACATGATGGATTATTATTTCCGGATCTTCTTCCATCTTTGAATTTTTCAATAGTTTCAACTGAATGTGATTTACCTTTCATCCCAGATATTCCTAAGATATTTTTACATGATTGACAATAGTCATATTCTCTTGTTTTTCTAGAATAATAAAAACATTCCCATTCTTTATCATTACAATTATCACATTTTACATATACCTTAGTAGTAGATATAGGAACATCTTTATATTTTCCCTTATTTCCTAATGTAGATTCGTCATATCCTAAAATCATAGCAGAGATTGGTTTTATTTTATTTATCTCTATCTCGGCTATAATTTTAGTCTTAATCATATCTTTATTTTATTGCTTCTATATTTAAACTCATTAGTTTTCCGTTCTCTTTATCCATATGAGGAAGGTAACATTGACTGAAGTCATCTACATGTGAATGTTCAGTCTCACGCCAGTCGTATCGAGCTACTTCCTTGAACCCAACTTCCTTCAAGTCGCTCGATAGTTGCTCAAAATCCCACGCGCAATAATGGAAATTTTCTTTGTAAGTTTGTCCACCATATAGGAATCCTCTTAGTAGTGTGAGATCCTTATGTTCAACGTAATGTTCAACAACTGCTTCAAAATCTGGAACTGCTATTCTAAGTATTCCACCTGGCTTTAATATTTTATGCCAACGTTTAAGTACGTCCATGTAAGTTGGACGTGTAACATGTTCCAATACATGAGATACATATATAACATCTGCAGATTCATGTTCAATAGATGATAATATTGTTATGTCTTCTACAATATCAACTCCAGGTAAATCCCTAACATCTACGTTGATATATCCTTCAATTTTCTTTTCTGCGCTTCCTAAATGTAATTTCATAATTTGTTTTTCATTTCTTTTTACTACTCGCCATCGTTTGACTATCTTAGTCGTAGGTTCACGTTCGAGTACGGCAACCATTTTTATTCTTTTTTCTTGCTTTGGTTGAATGCTGTCTATAAATTTATAATCAGTTTCAACTTGACTAAACGATAATAAATTATAAGGATTGATGACTTTAAATTGGTCATATCCTAATAAGCTATATACTAATTTATTCGATAGTCTGTTAATTAACATACCGGAAATAGATTGATCAGTTCTGTGAGGTTCTCCTACAACTGCAGTATGACAATCATAAATTGTATTATAATTTATCCAATCATTAATAAATTTAATAGACTTCTCATTTTTCTGAATTACAATAAAACCTGATGCATGTTGCAAGCAATGTAAATACTTACGATCTGGATCCATTATATCCATACATGCGGATCGTGTAAAGGTCTCATGAGTGTGGTGTCCAGGTACGTCATAATAGTGTCGATTATCTGGATATCCTATTCCAACATATCCTGCCTCATTATCATAATTGAATTCAACATGTGATGTAAGTATTCCTCCATTCCTTAAACATAATTCCTTCAATACATCAGAACTATATTTACTCCAATCTAATCCGTCTAGTCCTTTCCATAATTCGATTGAAGTATCATTGTAAATAAGGAACTCTCCATCTTCGATCATATCTAAACCTTCTTTAATTAAAAGAGGTTTATATAGTCGCCCACTTAATTCTGCGTCTTCTAAGTCAAGTTGATCTTTGTATATGTTATAATATCTTGAGCTTTTAATATCATCCCAGTTCCACATTAGATACTTATCAATTCCAAACTCAGGATGTGCTCGAAATAAATCTTCGATATAATCTTGAGTTTCTCCATACTTTCCTTCTTTACGACCGGATCTATCATCGGCAACTGTTACTAATATCATGCGTAATTCCAAGTTTTTAATAATGGACTCATTTTGTCCGTAAAATATTCGTGAAGTTCAACAGGTGTAAATTGCTTCCATGTACTTTCACCTGTTAGAATATGATCGCCGTGAATTCCCGTAGATTTATCGTATTTTGAAAAATCTTCAAATTGTTCTTGTACTTTTTTATTATGTTCAAGACTACATTGTGATTCAATTCGTTCTCTTCTAGAATTATCTATTCTAAGATCAAAGAACTTTTCAATTTTAGGAT
>Ga0233412_10000308_pt1 | contig 29175 bp, 24 predicted proteins | sample Na_anoxic_4_MG_FD_180667 | JGI IMG/M metagenome (GOLD analysis project Ga0233412, IMG submission 180667) | Seawater microbial communities from Saanich Inlet, British Columbia, Canada - Na_anoxic_4_MG | ecosystem: Environmental > Aquatic > Marine > Inlet | place: Canada: British Columbia... | reverse complement strand
AATTTAGCCTGTGCCGGTTGCGGGGCATCTCTTTCCATGAGGCTGGCATTAAAAGGCTTAGGGAAACCAACGGTGCTTGTTGTGCCTGCCTGCTGCTGGACGATCATACCAGGCACCTGGTCTTTCTCCACCATGGATGTCCCTCTTTTTCATTGCGCCTTTGAGACAACCGGGGCAACCATATCCGGCGTTAAGGCAGCATACAAAAAAAGGGGAATGGATGATGTCTGTGTTGTTGGATGGGCAGGTGATGGAGGCACCTTTGATATTGGCATCCAGGCGCTGTCAGGCGCTGCAGAGAGAAATGATGATGTTATCTATGTATGCTACGACAACGAGGCATATATGAATACAGGAATCCAGCGCTCAAGCGCAACCCCTAAGGGTTCCTGGACAACAACAACCCCGATGAAAAAGCCAAAGCAAGAGCAAAAGAAGGATTTTGATGAGATAATGATTGCCCATAGGATCCCTTACCTTGCCACTGCCACAGCCGCCTATCCGCACGATATGATCGCCAAGTTTAAAAAGGCCAGGTCGATCAAAGGAACAAAGTTTATCCATCTTCTTGCTGCCTGCCCCACAGGCTGGAGAATGCCTGAGAATTTATCTATAGAGGCTATGCGCCTGGCCGTGCTATCCAACATCTTCCCTTTATATGAGGTACACAACGCTGAGTCCTATACCCAAACAGTGGTCCCCGATGAAATTATTCCAGTGGATAAATATATTCACCTTCAGGGCAGATTTAGACACCTGACCGAGCAAGATATTAAGGAATACCAGAAAATGGTGGATAAAAGGTTTGAACGCTTACAAGAGAGGTTTGAAAAAGGAAAGACACCTACATCAAAATAGTGTTCACTGAATTCTCTTGATCCTTTTTTTTGTATTCTCTTCTCAACTCCTCGTTTTATATATAAGCTTACCTGCCAATGGTATTGTCAAACCCTTTAAATTCCTACAAAAGGAATCAAACGAATTGACACTAATTCCTCAATTGCTTATGCTAGGTCTTGATCTGAACTTGATAGTATAGGAAAACCAATTTTGGACGCAGATGAACGCAGATTTTTTGGATTAAGAATATAAAGATTATTAATATCTGCGGGCATCGGCGAAAATCTGCGTCCTAATTTAAGACATTCCATGACCATCCGTAGAGTTCTCATATTTACCCCAATAGTAATCATATTATTCTTGCTCCAGTCATATTTCTGGGTACCTACCTATGAGGAGCAATCAAAGGGCAACCCCGACCGCCTTAACGAATACATTACAGCATCCATAGGTGATGCCAGCATCCTTAACCCAATCCTATCAGCAGATTCTGCCAGCAGTCAAATAGAGTCTATGGTTTTTGAAGGACTCATTGACAGAGATGAAGACCTCAGCTTCAGGGGACGTCTTGCCACTTCCTGGCGGATATATGAAGAGGCCTTCTTTTATGTAAATGGGAAGACTTATACACACAGTTATGGAAAATTAGGCGCAAAAGAAGTGGCTGAGCTTCTTAGAAGGGCTAAGGCCGGGGATCTGCCGATCAGCGACAAGACTAAGGCATCTTTGGATAAGATTAGAGATATTTCTATCATTCCAGCCAGCGAATTTTTGGTAACGAGATATGAGAAAAAGACAAAACGAGACCAGCAAAAGAGAGAGGTAAGGATTCAGGTCAAAGCACCAGCCAGGATTAAAATGGTCTTACACAGTGTAGATCAAGATCTCTTTAAAAACCTCTCAACTATTTTGGGTAAACAATATTTTAGCTCCTTTAATGGGGAGTCTTATTTAAAATTTGATCAGGAGGCTGGGCAGAAAAAACGGGCTACATATGCACAAGAGATCCTTCCTTCTACTGAACATAATCCAAGTATGGTCTTTACATTACGTCCCAATGTAAAATTTCATGATGGCCACATTCTTGATGCACACGATGTAAAATTCACCTATGAGGCAATCATAAATCCAAAGAACCTCTCTCCGCGGGTAGCAGATTATGAGCCGGTCAAGCGTGTGGAGGTGATTGATCCCCTGACCGTGCGCATTGTTTATAAGCGACTTTATTCTCCAGCCCTTGGCACATGGGCAATGGGGATACTCCCGGAGCATCTTTTAAATGATGAGGCCTTAAGAGATGAGGCTACAAGAGCTGGCAAAGATCCGAATAAATTTTCCTTGCGGCAGAGCAGCTTTAATCGCCACCCCATTGGATGCGGTCCTTTTGTGTTCAGGGTGTGGAAATCGGATCAATACATCATAATGGATCGGTTTGATAAGTATTGGGAGGGACCACCAAATTATCACCAATATATCTATCGGATAATTCCTGATCTTCTCACCCAAGAGATGGAATTTTATGCAGGCACTGTTGACAGTTACGGCGTTCAGCCACATCAGGTTCAGCGCCTCGAGAATGATCCAAAGTATCAGAGCTTTTCTGGTACCTCTTTTGGTTACACCTACATCGGCTATAACATGAGGCGAAAACCTTTTGATGATCCTCGAGTCCGAATGGCCCTGAGTATGGCCATTGATGTGGATAAGATCATAAAATATGTCCTCTATGGTCAGGGGGAACGTATTACTGGCCCCTTTGTAAAACAGACCGATTATTATAATCATAGGATTAAGCCAGTTCCTTATGATCCTGAAGGGGCGCTGAGCCTCCTTGAAGAAGTGGGCTGGAAAAGAAACAAGGAGGGTTGGCTTGAGAAAGACGGTAAGAGATTTCAATTTACTCTCATCACCAACAGCGGAAATGACCTCAGAAAGGCCATCTTAACCATTGCCCAGGACGGATGGAAACAGATCGGCATTGATGTGCGCACCGATCTCCTTGAATGGGCAGTGTTTATTCAAGAGCGTGTGGATAAGGCAGATTTTGATGCCCTAATCCTGGGCTGGAGCATGGGAATTGAACCTGATCTTTATCAGATATGGCATTCGAGTCAGGCCAACCCGTATCAGCTTAATTTCGTGGGTTTTAAAAATAAAGAGGCCGATGATCTCATCATCAAAATCAGGCAGGAATATAATCATAATAAGCAGGTAGAATACTGCTACCGACTTCACGAGATCATTGCAACGGAGCAGCCCTATACTTTTCTTTACGTTACCAAGTGGACAGCTGTGTTAGATAAAAGAATTGTAATAAAGGAAATAGATGCAAAAGGGAATACAATCTATACAAAGATCACGCCTACCAAAACAGGAAGCTATACGTTTCATTTCAACAAGTGGATAAAGCTTTCTGATGCACCGAGTTTCGCAGTGGATGGGTAATTATGTTTATTGCGTTAATAGAGTTTATTGTGTTTATTGTGTTACTAAATGCAATAAAATTGTTTTAAACCCAACAGACTCTACAAACTAAATGCGGAAGGTAGAATAATGGAGTTTAGGCTTAAGCCTTTTATAAAACTTTAGGCATTTTAGTTCACTTTAGTTCACTTTAGGCACTTAAAAATGTTATCATTTATTGGCCGAAGCATCATACAAAAGATCGTTACCATTTTTTTTGTCTCCATCGTATCCTTTTTGATCATTCATCTTGCTCCTGGCAAGCCAAGCCAGGTTGATCCCCTGAATCCCAAGTTCACCCCAGAGATGGTGGAGCGATTTCGGAAAGAATTTCATTTAGATAAGCCTCTCTACACGCAATATCTTCTTTTTTATAAAGATCTTTTCACTGGAAAAACCGTTTCCTGGAAAGACAACCAGTCAGTGCTCAAAAAGATATGGGAGCGATTTCTGAATAGTCTTCCTCTTTTTATTGTGGGTACTCTCCTTACCTGGACTTTATCTTTTCCGATTGGTATTCGATCAGCGCTTTTCAGAGGAGGATTCTATGATCGAAGCGCCACGTTTTTTTCATATCTATTGATATCTATTCCCGCCTTCTTTTTTGCCTATATTCTGATTATCTTTGTAGTTACCCACTTTCATGTACCGGTAATTGGCATGGAAACATTCGGGATTGGGGATGCTTCGTTGCCTCGTTGGTTAATGGACAGGGTCTGGCACCTGCTTCTACCCTCTGTACTGGGTGCTACTGGTGGGATTGCAGTGCTTTCCAGATATGTGCGCAGCCAGATGCTCGAGGTCGAGGGTCAGGATTATGTACGAACTGCTAAGGCCAAGGGTCTCCCACCCGAGGTGGTTCACTACAAACATGCCTTGCGCAACGCCCTTTTACCCTTTGTGACCATGTTTGGACTGATTTTGCCGGGTCTTATTGGGGGCTCTGTAATCATTGAATCTATTTTCTCATGGCCAGGCATGGGCAGGATGGCGTATGAGGCCATTCTGGCCCGAGACTACCCAATTATCCTGACAGTTAATTTTCTTTCAGCGGTGCTTGTACTGGCAGGCACCTTTGTGTCTGATGTGCTCTACATGGTAGTTGATCCGAGGATCCGGCTGTGATAAAGAAAGTGAGCTAAAGTGTCTAAAATGCCTAAAGTGAGCTAAAATTAGGATAGGGGATAGGATGGACAATATGCAATTTGCCAAAGATTCTGATGAAGGTCGAAAGCATCGCAATAGCACCGTAAAATTGATAGCTTTTCGGATTTTTAACTTTAGGCAATTCAAGGAATACTAAAATAATGATGAAAATTGTGAAGTCATCGCAAATCCATAGTGAAACTCCTGCAGAACTACCCTCCGCTGTTCCAAAAAAAACCCGCTTTCAGGAATCCTGGGGGCTTCTTAAAAAAAACAAACTCGCTTTTTTAGGCCTTTCAATTTTCGTCCTCTTCTTCTTTACTGCCGTCGCAGGCCTCATACTCACCTCTGGCTCCAAGCCTTACCTTGATCCCTCCACGATAAGACTTCAGGAAAAACTACAACCCCCGCTCTCTAATCCCAACCTAAAGACCTTGCGGCCCGAAGAAACACCAAAATTAGGGATATACTTGTTTGGGACCGATGATCTGGGAAGGGACGTTTTTGCGAGGATGTTACAGGGCGCCTGGGTATCCCTTACAGTAGGGTTTGTTGCTGTGGGGATTGCGGTACTTATAGGAATATTTCTGGGTGGGATAGCAGGCTATTTTGGGCAAAACCATATCTGCCTTCATCACATTTTGATAACTTTGATACTATTCACCGGGGTAGTATTGCTTTCTATAGGAAATATGTATCTGAGTGTAATCTTTCTTATCCCTGGTATTGTGTGCATTCTCTATTACCTTCTGCTGAAAAAGAGATCAGTGAAAAAAGCTCAGTCAATATGGCTGCAAATACTTCACAAAAAGGCCATCTCTGTTGACACCCTGATAATGAGAGTGGTGGATATTATGTTGTGCTTTCCGAGTTTTTTCCTGATCCTCACCGTGGTCGCCCTACTCCCTGCAAGCATCTACAACATTATGATTGTCATTGGCCTTACAAGCTGGATGGGCACCACTCGCTTTGTGCGGGCTGAATTTCTCTCATTAAGAGAGCAGGATTTTGTAACAGCGGTTAAGGCCCTTGGTATCAGCAACCTTCGGATTATCTTTCGGCATATGGTGCCTAATGCTATTGCGCCAGTGCTGGTATCTGCTACAATTGGTATTGCAACCGCTATTCTCACAGAAGCAGGTCTTAGTTTTCTTGGATTTGGCGTTCCACCACCCTATGCCACGTGGGGTAATATACTTTCTGATGGAAAACGTTTCATTTTTGATGCACCCTGGCTCACATTTGTTCCAGGCTTTGCCATCCTGATCGTGGTGCTCTCATTTAATCTGTTTGGCGAGGGCTTGCGAGATGCGCTTAACCCCAAACTCAGAGAGAGGTATTGAGCAAATTGAGTGAGCCCGCCCTGGTGCGACTTGTTTGGTATACGCTGTTGATATTATAGTATTTCATGAACTGTCTATGTTGCACGACATCCTGACAAATCAGGTCTGGGCCAGGGCTAAAGTGAGCTAAAGTGCCTAAAGTGAGCTAAAGTTAAAATAATAAACAGACCAAGTGAAATATGAATATGAAGTATGAAGAATGTAGCGAATTGCTTGCAATTTTCACATCTATTGAAAAAAATAAATAATGATAATGAGTTATTTCTCAGTATTAGATCCTTTTGTTAAATTTTAGGCACTTTTTATGAATAATATTCTTCTCTCCATCCAAGATTTAAAGGTTTATTTCCAGCTTGATGGAAGTGTATCCCGAGCGGTTGATGGGGTAAGCTTTGATATCGGTAAGGGGGAGACAGTGTGTCTTGTAGGGGAATCGGGCTGTGGAAAAAGTGTATCTGCTTTAACTATCCTCGGGATTATCCCTCAACCCCCTGGTAAAATTATGGGTGGCACAGTGCTATTCAACAATCAAAATCTCCTGGATTTGAGTGAAGAAAAAATGCAGAAGATTCGTGGAAATCATATATCCATGGTCTTTCAAGAACCTATGACCTCACTAAATCCAGTATTTACCATACAGGACCAGGTGCAAGAGGCCATCATGGTCCATGAAAAGGTGGATGAGAAAAAATTGCCACAAAGATGTATTCAACTCCTTAAAGATGTGGGTATCGCATCCCCTGAGGAGCGCCTTAAAGATTACCCGCATCAGCTCAGCGGTGGGCAGAAACAGCGGGTTATGATTGCTATGGCATTGGCCTGCAATCCTGATCTGGTGATTGCTGATGAGCCAACCACTGCCCTTGATGTCACCATTCAGGCGCAGATCCTGAACCTATTTGAAGAGCTTCAAAAAAAGCGGCGAATGTCTCTTCTCTATATTACTCATGACCTTGGGGTGGTTGCAAATATTGCCGATCGTATATATGTGATGTATGCAGGCATTATTGTTGAGCAGGGCACAGCAAAAGAAATCTTTCATAATCCATATCACCCTTACACGCAGGGGCTTCTTGCATCACTGCCGAGTCCAATAAAACGGGGAAGTGCGCTTCACAGCATCCCTGGAACAGTGCCGGACCCTGCATATAAGCCGTCTGGCTGTCCATTTCATCCCAGATGTGATTTTGCTATTGATACGTGCAGGTTCGAATTTCCTGAGATGTGTGATTATGGCAAGGGACACCTGAGCCGTTGCCCAGTGCTATATGAAAATAAAGTGTCTAAAGTGAGCTAAAGTTAACATAATAAACAGAATGGATAATAAGCAATTTGCAAAAGAACTCGAAAAAAGGACAAAGGAATTTGCAGTCCGAATTATTCGCCTATCATTGAAACTTCCCAATAATCCAGAAGCAAGAGTTGTCCGGAATCAAATAACCAAATCTGGGACTTCAATAGGCGCTAATTACCGGGAAGCCAATAGGGCTAGGAGCAAAGCTGATTTCAGAAACAAAATCACTATTTGTGAAAGTGAAGCTAGTGAAACGCAATATTGGTTGGAAGTGATAGCACAAGTGGAGTGGTTGTCATTTGAACAAGTGAAATATGAATATCAAGAATGTAGTGAATTGATCGCAATTTTCACTTCAATAGGTAAAAAGAAATAGCTAATATGTCGTTTTTAGTGGTTAGATCGTTTTTTACAATTTGAACTTTAGGCACTTTTGTTCACTTTAGACACTTCGAATTATGACTAACAACGCCATACTTAAGGCAAAAGGAATAAAAAAATATTTCCCGGTGCGGAGGGGATTCTTCCAAAATGTCATTGGCTGGATCAAGGCCGTTGATGGGGTGGATCTTTATATCGATAAGCAGAAAACATTAGGTCTGGTTGGAGAGAGCGGATGTGGTAAATCCACAATTGGCCGACTTATTTTAAAGCTTTTGGAACTGGATGAAGGTAAAATCATTTATCAGGATAAGGATATCAGCAGTCTTTCTCAGGATGAAATGAAGCCTTTGCGCAAAGAAATGCAGATCATTTTCCAGGACCCTTTTGGTTCTTTAAATCCCCGGATGACCGCTGGACAATCTATTGAAGAAGGCCTGCGAACACTGGCAATAAAAGGACATCATGAGCGAAAGCGGCGTATTATAGAGCTCATGGATATGGTGGGTATTGTCTCCTCAGGTTCTGACCGCTACCCCCATGAATTCAGTGGTGGTCAGCGGCAGCGCATCGGCATAGCCAGGGCCTTGAGTGTTGAACCCTCATTAATTATATGTGATGAGCCAGTATCGGCACTTGATGTATCTATACAATCCCAGATTATTAATCTTCTAAAAGAATTACAAAATACCCTGGGTCTAAGTTATCTTTTTATTTCCCACGACCTTAATGTCGTGGGCTACATCAGTGATATGGTTGCTGTAATGTATCTTGGTCATATAATGGAATATGCACCAATAGAGGAAATTTATAATAATCCTTTACATCCATATACATTAGCATTACTTTCTGCTATTCCCGAGCCTGATCCAGACGATCGTGGTAAGCGGAAGGTACTTACAGGTGATGTTCCAAGCCCTTTTAACCCACCTCCAGGGTGTAAGTTTCAGGGGAGATGCCCTCTTGTTGAAGATAGGTGTAGAGAAAAGGAAATAGACTTTTACAGGATAAATGAGAACCATACAGTCCGATGTTGGAAGGTAGCTGGAGGATAAAAATGTCCATACCCAAAAACAATATAGAAATTACACGAAAAACTATTGGCCGGTTGTTGAATGATATTGCTGCTGAATACCCCAACAATATGGCCATTGTTCATTCCGATTCTAACATCAGACACGACTACAATCTCTTTTTATCGGAAATAAACAGGGCCGCCAGGGGCCTGATAAAGATGGGTATTAAAAAGGGTGACAGGGTTGCACTTTGGGCACCCAATTCGCCTGAGTGGATTATCTCCCAGATGGCCCTCGCAAAAATAGGGGCTATTGTTGTACCAGTAGATCATGGAGCAGGAAAAGAAGATCTCCGCTATATCCTGGAACAATCAGGGTCACGCTCCATTATCATGGCAAAGGAGCTGGAGCTTGAAATAGAGCTTAAATCAATACTCGAAAATACCATTGTTATAGATGAAAAGCTCTATCCTGATATGACCTCATGGCAGGAGCTAATGGAAATGGGTGATGGTATTGACCTTAAAGCCCTTGCTAAAAGAGAAAATGAAATCGATCCAGATGATCCAGTTGCCATAATGTACACATCTGGTACTACAGGTAAACCGAAGGGCGTTGTCCTGGATCATGTTGGTCTTATCAATAAATCCATGTTTTCAGCATTGAGACAGGGACTTAACAATCAAGACAGGCTTTGCTTATTTTTCCCCCTATTTCATATGTTTGGAAATACATGTATTGTATTAGCAGGGCTTATAAAGGGTGCTTCAATCATCATGCCCTGCGCTACCTTTGAGCCATCCAAGATTATATCAGCCATTACTAATGAAAAATGTACTGCTATTTATGGCTCTCCCAGCATGCTCATCACACTTATCGATCACGCAGAATTTAGTCCTGAAAGGTGGAAAACACTCAATAAAGGGGCAATAGGTGGTGCACCATGTCCGATGGAATTAATGAGAAAGCTGGTTGAGGATATTGGTATTTCGGACATCACTGTTGCCTATGGCATCACAGAGACCTCTTCATGGATAACTATGACCAGACCTGATGACCCATTAAATATAAGGGTTTCAACCATTGGCAGTGCCTTAGAGTGCAATGAGGTCAAGATATTAGATCCGACAACCGATGAAGACCTTCCTCCTCACAGTCAGGGAGAACTTTGTACCAGGGGTTTTCTGATGAAGGAATATTATAACATGCCTGCTGCAACTGCATCTGCTATTGATAAGCAAGGATGGTTCCACACAGGGGATCTTGGCGAAATGGATGAAAATGGCTATGTTAAGATAACAGGGAGGCTCAAGGATGTTATTGTAAGAGAAGGAGTTGAGATTTACCCAACAGAGTTGGAGGAAATAATCTATAAGCTGCCTGGTGTCTCAGAAGTTCAGGTTTTTGGATTCCCTCATCCTGAAAAAGGCCAGGAAATCGCTGCCTGGGTAAAAATCAAGGAAGGGGCACAGTTATCTCTTGAGAGCCTTGAAAAATATCTTAAGGATAATGTTTCTCAAGAGAAAGCGCCAGATTACTTTAAATTAGTCACAGAATTTCCTATGACACGATCAGGCAAGGTGCAGAAGTTTAAGCTGGCAGAGATGGCAAAAAAGGAATACATAGGCTAAATGAAAAAGACAAAGTCAGACATCCTCGTGACTACGCCTCTGGCCTGTTATATCCAGCTAGCTCATAGTGAGGATATGAAAATGATATCAAAGAAGCAACCACTTTTTTCCTTCTCTGTGATTACCTGAATTTTTTTATATTATATGTATTGACATTTGAAAAATTTACGATTAACTTTTTATCGTTAAAATCACAGAGATAGTCCTTATTTTTAAATAATCTGTAACGCTAAAAACTGAGAAGAAATGGAGGAGAATGAAGATGAGAAAGAATGCAGCGCTAAGAAAAGCCCTTTTTACCCTTTCTGTTATCTTAACCCTTTGCCTATCCACATCCTTTATGTCTTTGGGATTGGCAACAGAGGAAAAAGAGAAAGATAACAGACCAGAGAGGGGAATATCAATAGCCTTTGAATATCCAGAGGTCATAGTCAATAAGGGAGATGATGTAACAGTAGATATCATCGTAAAAAATAAGGGTAAAAGAGATGAAAATGTGTACTTTACAATTTCTTCTGCTCCTCCTGGATGGAAAACCAAGATCAAGACATACAGTTTTTCTGTGATGTCTATCCATGTCCCTGAGGGAGAAGAAAAAAACATTCAATTTTTTGCCGAACCAGAAAAAAATACCAAACCAAGGGCATATGAATTCAATGTAGATGCAAAGACAGAGGATGGGATATACAAGGCATCCCATCACCTACAGATTACCTTAAGGAAGGGGAAGGAGAAGGAGAAAGGAAGGATAGAACTTACTACATCCTATCCTGTCCTGCGGGGATCAAGTGATGCAAAGTTTGAGTTCTCTCTTGATATAAAAAACAAAACCGATAAGGAAAATACCTTTAACCTTACTTCCAGGGAGCCAAAAGACTGGCAGATTAATTTCAAACCTCCATATGAGGATAAATATATTTCGAGCCTGAGACTTAAGGATAATGAGAGTAAAAGTCTAAGTGTTCAAGTAACCCCTGATCGTTTCTGTAAGGCAGGAGAATACCTGATTCCAGTCGCCATCAGTGCAGGAGCCTCCAAAGCAGAGGCAGAGTTGAAGGTAATTATTACCGGCACCTATAGGCTGGAGGCCGGTACTGCTACAGGGCTTTTATCCCTTGAAACGGAGAAAGGCAAACCTGGCAATATTTCCATATATGTAAAGAACACCGGTTCAGCAACCATTCACAATATCGAGTTTTTATCGATAAAACCAGAAAATTGGAAGGTGAAGTTTGAACCTGAAAAGATAGAGGCCTTGGAACCGGGTAGCTTAAAACAGGTTGAGACAAGCATAGTTCCAGCCCAGGAGGCGCTTGTAGGGGATTATGCAGTTGGTTTAAGTGTTAGGGGGGAAAAGAGTTCAGATGACCTTGAAATGAGGGTAACAGTCAAGGCATCGGCGGCCTGGGGCTGGATAGGGATTGGAATAATTGTTCTTGTGATTTTAGGCCTTTTTGGTCTCTTTGTTTCCCTTGGAAGGAGATAGTATGAATCAAAAGGCGATTATTGAAACCCATAACTTGACCAAAATCTATGGCAACCAGGTTGCAGTTAATGATTTGACGTTTAGTATAGAAGAGGGTGAGATATTTGGTTTTCTGGGCCCAAATGGTTCGGGAAAGACAACTACTCTTCTGATGCTCCTTGGGCTTACTGAACCTACCAGGGGATGGGCAAGGGTAGCGGATTTTGACCCCACTAAAGAGGCTATCAAAGTCAAGCAGAATGTTGGCTATATTCCGGAGAATGTTGGCTTCTATGATGATATGAACGCCACAGAAAACTTGCGCTTTATCGCCAGACTCAATAATATCCCTGATGCTGTGAGTTCACCAAAAATAGAAGATGCCCTCGAGGAGGTGGGACTAAAAGATGAGGCAGAAAAAAAATTAGGCGCATACTCCCGGGGAATGAGGCAGCGCTTGGGGATTGCCGAGATTTACGTAAAGGAGCCAAGAGTTGTATTTTTAGATGAACCTACATTGGGACTTGACCCTGACGGTACAACAAAGATCATTGCATACATTCAATCATTAAGCAGGGATAAAAATATGACAATTTTCCTCTCCTCTCATGATCTCAAACAGGTGCAAAAGATATCAAATAGAATAGGAATCATGATTAATGGGCGGATGATCGCTGTGGGGCCAATAGAAGAACTGGCAAAAGAAAAACTGGGGGTAGAGGATAAGGCAATCTCTTTAGATGATGTGTATATGAAATATTTCCAGGAGGTCTCCATATGAAAGGTATCAGTGCCATTATAAAAAAGGAACTCGCAGATCACTTCAGCAGCTATCGGTTTATCATCCTTTTTGCCCTGATTGCCATGGTTAGTTTAATAACGGCGTATATGGTGGGCATTGGCCTCAGGGAAGAACTCAGCGGTGTTGCCAAACCAAAGTTCGTATTTTTAATGCTTTTTACCTCAACAGGTCCACTCTTTTCCCTGGTTCAGTTTGTTGCCTTTTTTGGACCTCTTATAGGGCTCGTACTTGGCTTCGATGCAATAAATAGGGAAAGGAGTAGCGGGACATTAAGCAAATTGGCCTCTCAGCCTATCTATAGAGATTCCATTATTAATGGTAAATTCTTATCAGGTGTTGTTACTATTGCTATTATGTTGATCTCCATTCTTCTGGTGATATCAGGTTTGGGGCTTACATTAATCGGGGTTGTGCCTGGTGTCGAGGAGGTGTGGAGGATCTTTATCTATCTGGTTATTAGCATATTCTACATCTCTTTCTGGTTAGGTATTAGCATACTTTTTTCTATTCTCTTTAGGGGTATTGCTACATCAGCCTTAGCTACATTGGCTATATGGATCTTTTTCTCATTTTTTATTTCCATGGGTGCCAGTGTAATAGCAAATTCTCTTGTTCCACTCAATAAAACCAGCAGAGAAGATCCTGAAATGGTAATGAGGCATTTGAGAGTTCAGCGGGCCATCTCACTGATCTCCCCGATGCAACTCTATAATGATTCTACTACTATAATAATCGATCCTACGCGGAAAACAACCAGATCATTTGTCCTTATGGGCCCCATTGAGAGACTCTCTTCATCAAGATTTGAACGGCCGTTAGCCCTTTCACAAAGTATTTATGTGGTAATTCCCCATATAATCTCCCTGATAGCTATTACCTTTATCTGTTTTGGTGTCTCCTATGCTGTATTTATGAGACAAGAAATCAGATCCACCTGAGCTTACTAAAAGTCTCCATAGCTTAAGATATCAACATTTATCCGCCAGACCCGCCTGCCGTCCGGCGGGCAGGCTTACAGCGGATAAATATCAAGTATGCTCTCTCCGTCCCGAGACCAGGACGTAGGGATTTTTATATTCATATTTAGAGTTCATTTATTTTTACCAAAAAAATAAGAATATCATTATCAAGAAACTAATCATGATTAGTGTTTTCTTTTATTTGCAAATAGAACTTTGATAAATTTAGGGGATTGTGCATATGCAAATTACAAAGGAAGTATGGCAGGTTGGAGGAGATAGCTTAACAGACCCTGAAGATGCTGCTATATACATGATATGTTTTGGAGAGCATGCAGCCCTGATTGATGCCGGTGCTGGTAGGGGGCATAAAAGACTTATCACAAATATCGAAAAGTGTGGTGTTAATGCCTCCCAGATTGAATATCTCTTCTTAACACACTGCCATTTTGATCATACAGGAGGTTCCCAAAAGTTGAGAGACGAGTGTAACTGTAAGATTGTAGCACACGAATTGGACGCTATATATTTAGAAAAAGGCGACAGTGCTGTTACAGCAGCTCGGTGGTATGGTAAAGCATTTGAACCCTTAAAGGTGGACTATAAGATTACATCCTTGGAGGAATCATTCTTAGTTGGCAGTAGAAGAATAAAATCATTTCATACTCCAGGGCACTCACCAGGCTCAGTGGTATATCTGGTAGAATCAGAGGGCAAAAAGATACTCTTTGGCCAAGATGTACACGGCCCCCTCGATCCTTCTCTTTTATCTAATCACGAGGACTACATTAAATCTTTAAAATTCCTCCTTTCACTAAAAATCGATATCTTATGCGAGGGCCACTTTGGAATATTTGAGGGCGAGAGAGATATCCAGTCTTTTATAAAATCATTTCTTTAACAATAGTAATAAAACCGATGTTTCCATTTCCGAGTAACTCGTTGAGGCAGTGCTATCACGGATGTCTCAGAAATGCATCTATCTCTTTTTTTTACATATCTTCGGGGAGTTTTTTGCTGCCGTGAAATGTAATATAATGAACGATCTGGTCACAATATGTCTGTTCAGTACGATATGCACAATGGTAATAGCGTAATACTTGGCGGACTTGGTCCGTAAGCTTCAAACGAGGGTCGGGTCCAAACTTTTTATTGCTTTCCATGTTATTGGGGCATATATAAGTTTAATGGAAAAGTTGATACAAATTTTTCCAGATTTTAAATTTATTATAAAAATAGATAGAAAAATTAACATGCTATATACATAATATCAGATAAATTTTTCTATCTATTACCACTGAAGCCGGATAGCTGAAGGTGCACCATGGATCTATCCGAAAGGCTCTATACTTCAGTCTTAACATCCTTTATAACGTTGTTCGCCGTTGCGCTTATTTGTTATTTTGTACCACCCTTGATTCTTGCTTCGGATTTCCACTTGTTCGCTCTCGAAATTAATGTATTCCTTTTTATTGGGTTGGTTCCTATCATCCTGTGACTAGTCACGATAATTGGGATTTGACACAAGGTTGACTTTTTTGTTTAAGATAGAAATATTGAAAGAGATTAACGTGTTAGACTTTGAAACAAAAAGTATGGCAACTTTAACTTCTAATGTCAAAATAGAAACATTCTAATCGGAAGGGTAATAATTATGAAAATAAGAGTCATAGATGATCCGAAAGGAAGATATGTTTTCATGTAGTTCCTAATTGATTTTTTAAATCACAGTAGGGTTTTATTCCCCGCCCCTTGGGGCGTTCATTGCTTTTAAAGATACCCCGCTGCTTGCGGCGCGGTAGTTCATTTTTGTAGTGGAAATTAATCAATGCTAATCCCCTGGATAATGAAAAATTTAACATCACAAATGTCTTCAAAAAAGAACCTATTGCCAAAAAAATATTCTATCTGCAAAATCTTTAAATAATGAAAAGGTATACTATCATATGGGATTTTGATGGGACAATACTTCAACCAGAACCATATGACAGTGAACAGTCATTATTAATGCATAAACTAAATCAGTCAGGGGAAAGCATCTCTTTATTCAAGCGTGTTGTTGCAAGAACCATCATCTATGCTGATATGAAGGAGTTGTTTAGGAGGACATTTAAAAAATTATATCTATACTTATTAATGGGTACCCAAATTGAAATGCTTGATCATGTTGCAAAACTCCTTGCAGAGAAAATATCAGAACTGGATCGACAGACTTTATTACGGTTAAAAGAGGATGGTCATGATATGATGGTCTTGAGTTGCGGCACTGCCGATTTAAGCGAACGAGTTTTAAAAATTGCTGGTTTAGACAACTGTTTTAGCATGGTTGAAGGAAACCGTTTTCAAATCGAGAATGATAGAATCACAGGAATGGACTTTCATATTCCAAACCCAGAAGATAAACTGAAATTAATTAATGCACAGGGTATCTGGCCCGAAAATTCGATAGTGATTGGTGATGGTTACACAGATCGTCCCCTCTTGAGTTGGGCAGGGATTCCTGTCCTGATTGATCGAACAGGAAAGAAAAAAGCTCGATATGCAAAGAAAGGTTACCATGTTATTTTTTCTATTCCTGAAATAGTTGATATGATAGAGAAAGAGTTTGTGTAATTTCATATTCTATTGTTAAAAGCGGAAAAATGAAATCTAAACGATTGATAGTCTTCGATATGGATGGCGTTATTATTGATGTTTCAAGATCATATCGGGATACAGTAAGGCAAACAGCCAAACTATTCTTCAAAGGGGCACGCTCACGGGAAGATCTACCTGATCCACTCTTTCAATTATCAGATCTTGCCAGAGTAAAACAGAGCGGAGGGCTGAATAATGACTGGGATCTAACCTGTTTAATTATTAATCTATTGTTCTCTCTTGTAAAAACACCAAAGATCTATGAAGATCCGGATAACTGGAGCAGGTATCAGAAAACTATTAACCGTTGTGATGTTGCAGTGCTTGCTCGATTTTTAAGATCCACAAATAGACCATTAACTACTTTATTAGAAAAAAAAGGCAAACTAAATGATAAGTTCATCATGAGTCTTTATATTGATGATGTTGGAAGCGGAAATATTATCAAGCAGATTTTTCAGGAGATATATCTTGGAAAAGATTTATTTGAATCAACATATGGCATGCCTCCAAAAGTATACAATGGTGAGGGCTATATAAATAGAGAAAATCTTTTGGTTAAAAAATCTATTCTTGAATATCTTTCAAAAAATAACATCCTGGCTATTGCTACAGGACGTCCCAAAGCCGAGGCGGACTATCCTTTAGATTTTTTTGACCTGAGAAAGTATTTCACATTTATTTACACCCTTGACGATTGTATCATAGAAGAGAAAAAAATCCTGGAGCAAGAAGGAAAAAAAGTCTCAATCAGCAAACCAAACCCATATATACTTGATATTATTGCAGAGACTAAAAAACATGAGGCTTCTGGATTCTATTATATTGGGGATATGCCTGATGATATGGTAGCTGCCTCAAGATCCAAGTGGGGGTTTATTGGTGTTGGTCTTCTCTATTCAGCTCCTGAAAAAGCTATTCTAAAAAAAGACCTTTTGCGGGCAGGAGCAGATTATATCATTGAAGATATTGAGGAACTAAAGGGAATAATTGAATCGAGGAAGCAAAAAAATCGGCGATACCAACGAGGAAGTAAGTTATAACTCTTTAATAGGAGAAATGAGCTTATAATGAGCATTGGCAAAGGTTTTGGCAAGACTATTCTGATAGGTGATCAATTTGTTCTCTATGGAGTTCCGGCTATTGTCTCATCTATTCCTTATGAAACTTTGACCACTGTGGAACGGATCGATGGGAAGGGATGGATCCTGGAAGACAACCGGATTGAGGTTCCGGGATATAAGGAAAAGAAAAAAGAACAGCAGATCCAGTCAATCAATAGGGTTTTGGAGGTGATGAAGATTAATGCCACAAAGACTCCTATTAAGATCACCTTTGGTGGCACTCTTCTTGCCGGAAGCGGGGTTGGCGCCAGTGCAGCCAGTTGTGTTTCTCTTGCAAGGGCGCTGAATGATGAATTCAAGCAAGGCCTCTCCATCGATGAGATCAACCAGGTGGCCTGGGAGGGAGAATTTGCCTATCATGGTATCCCGAGTGGTGTCGATAATACAGCTTCCTGTTACGGAGGGCTCATGCTCTACCAGTTGAAGAACGATCAAAAAATTATCGAAAAGATCCAGATCAGAGAACCTCTTGAGGTAGTATTGGGAAATAGCGGTGTTTCTGCCAACACGGCAGCCCTTGATGACCTTGTTGAGAATGAAAAAAAGAGGGACCCAGGGCTCTTTTCTGCCAGTCTCAAAACCATCACGGAGCAAGCCTTGGAAGTGAGGAAACTGCTTGAGGTTTTCGATCTGAAAAAGGCCGGCAGAATCATGACCGAAAACCACAAGATCTTAATTGACATGGGGCTTTCCCACAAGAAATTAATTGACCTGTGCAATTTGGCTCTCCAAAGGGGCGCTTTAGGGGCGAAACTCACAGGAGGGGGAATGGGAGGCTACATGGTTGCCCTGACACCGGGCAGAAACCTCCAGGAAACAGTCGCTTCGGCCATTGAAAAGGAAGGATTTCCAGTTATTCGGGCAACAGTCGGGGGGAACTAATCTTTTTTACGGCTGAAATAGAGGTTAGCCAATGCCAGGACAGACGTACCGGTGATCAGTAGAAATGAAATGGCGTTAATAACCGGTGTGCTTCCGTCCCTCACCTGGAGATACAAGTTGATTGGAAGTGTCGCTTCAGATCCCACCAGGAACAGGGTGGTATTGAAGTTTTCAAAAGACATGAGAAACGCCACTGCTCCTGCCCCGATAATCGCAGGCCTAAGGAACTTTAAGGTGATATGCCAGATCACCTCAAAACGGTTTGCGCCAAGGTTCAAAGCCGCTTCCTCCAGGGTAGAGTCAAACTTCTTTAAGCGCGCTGAAACCACCAGGGCGACCAAAGTGCTGATAAAGGAAAACTGACCCAAAACGACCAGCCAGAAGCCCGGCCGGAAAAGATCCACATCCAGATTCCAACTCTCTTCAAAATAGATGCCGAGGGTGGTGCTAAACATAAGTATGGAAATCCCCAGAATCACACCTGGAATGACCAGAGGGGCCAACATAAGAAAGTAAAGAAACTGCTTAAAGCGAAAATCCTCCTGCTCAAAAAGAAAAGCGCCTCCGGTTCCCACAGCCGTTGCCAGCAGCGTCACGAAAAATGCCACCTGCGCACTCACCCAGATGCTGTCTAAATTGATCTGGTCGTGGAATATACCCACCCGTTCAGGCAAATCTGCTGTAAACCATTCCAATGTGAAACCCTTCCATGGAAGAGAGGGAAACTGGGAATCATTAAATGCCAGTATGCAGGTCACCAGCAAAGGGGCAAACAGGAATGTAAAATACAGAATAACATACAGCTTAAAACTCGATGTATATACTCTGGAATTTGGTAGAGAACGGATCATTGTACAACTTTCCTCAAGGTTTGTTTGGACAGCTTAAGACCCACCCAGATAACGACTGAAGAAAGAAAGAGTAATAAAAAGCCAAAGGCAGAGCCCTGATTCCAGTTAAAGCTGGCTATAAACTGGTTGTATATCTGTTCGGTGAACCAGAGAGAATTCTTTCCTCCCATGAGATTAGGTGTTAGGTAATTTCCCAGTGTCAGCATGAAAACCACAATGGAACCTGAGACAATTCCAGGTGTGGCGTGCGGAATTATGATCTTGAACAAAATACTCCACATATTGGCACCCAAATCGTAAGCGGCTTCAATCAGATTGTCATCCAGGCTCTCCAGTACAGCAATCAAAGGAACTACCATGAACAGCATGGAAGTATAGATCAGACCGAGCACCATGGTGGTATCTTTATAAAGCATTTCAACGGGATGATCCAGTATTCCAAATTTCAGGAGAAAATGATTGATCACCCCGCTTTCCCTCAAGAGAATCATCCATCCATAGATCCGGACCATCTCGCTCACCCAGAATGGAAGCAGCAGTAGCACCGTAAGAAACCCTTGAAATTTGGGCTTCACGACTTTGGTGATATAAAATGCAACAGGCAAGGCAATGAGAAAGGTCAGGAATGTTACCAAAACAGAATAAACAGCCTTTCTGACAAACGTTAACCAGTAGATCGGCTCATTAAAAAAATTCAAATAATTGGAAATACTCCATAACATCTCCCCAGAGTCACTTTCAGTACGGAAGGACATGATGAACAAATCGATTTGGGGGAGCACGATCAGCAAAACCAGCCAGAGTAAAACAGGCGTCAGGAAAAAAAGGAGACCCCATCGAAATTGTTTTTTCATATTAAGACTTTAGTAGGCGTTCACAGGTTCAGGGTCCACTGTTACAGACTTTACTTCCTGGGAAAACAGATACCGGACTGTTTATCCCATCCTATTTCAATTTTGTCGTTTACCTGAATATAGTCATATTGTCGGTTCTGAGGTAGTGCTATGAGCAATTCCGTGTCAGCATTAGGAGGGTTGGCCAGCAGCCGGCTGTTTGCACCGTCAAAGAGAATGGATTTTACTACCACCTCAAATCGGTTCAGGTCGGGAATGCCGGGATCGGGTTTGATGAACATGGCTTCCGGCCTGAGAAACAGATCGACCTCGGTACCGGATTGAAGTGTTTCGTCAACTTTTGTGCTAAATACAGAACCTTCAGCGATCTCGATTTCAGCCGTTGTTCCTTCACTTTGCCGGATTCTGCCTGACCATGCATTATTATCACCAACAAACTGAGCCACAAAAGGTGTTTTGGGTTTATTGTAAAGATTTTGGGGCGAATCAATCTGTTCAAACTCCCCATTATTCATCACAGCAACTGAGTCGGACATCACCATGGCCTCAGACTGATCATGGGTAATGTAGACAAATGTCGTACCAACTTTTGCCTGGAGTTTTTTTAGCTCCACTTTCATCTGTTCCCGCAGCTTAAGGTCCAGTGCCCCCAATGGTTCGTCCAGCAGCAGCACTGTAGGTTCTAATACCAGGCACCTGGCAATGGCCACTCGCTGTTTCTGACCGCCCGAAAGCTGATCAATTTTCTTGGTATCAAACCCGGGCAAGCCTGACCGTTCCAGAATGGCCTTGACCTTTTTTTTGATATTTGCCTTGTTTTCTCCACGTCTTTTCAGACCAAACGCGATGTTTTCACCCACGTTCATCATGGGGAACAGGGCCAAATGCTGGAATATCAGGTTGACCGGCCGCTTATTGGGCGAAACACCGGCCATGCTTTTTCCGCGGATTTCAATGGTGCCTTCGTTAGGCTCTGTAAGCCCTGCGATCATGCGTAAGAGAGTAGTTTTCCCGCAGCCTGATGGGCCCAGTATGGAAAAGAAACGTCCTTTTTGCACTTCAAAAGATACGGAGTTCACTGCAATGAACTCCTGAAATTTTTTAGTGACCTTCTGAACCGATAAATCAATCTGCATAAAAAAACCTATGAACGAATAGTAATTTTAATACATTAGGAAAAAAGGGGGCTTCCCTTTGCCGATTGGGAAGTCACCCCCTTTCTTTATGATCAAGCGCAAACGATAATATAAGTTGGGAAATGCAGCCCTTTATCTCGCAGCTTTAACCTTATCCAGAATCTTCCCTTCAATGGCCTCAAGCTTTGCTGGTACAGGCGGGTACCACTTGACATTATCAATGGCTTTCTGGGGAAAACATCTTTCGAAATTCCCGCGCACAGAGGCATTTAACAGCTTAACCGCACCGGCGGACGCTGTTCCATATTTTTCCATGTTGGTAAATGCGGCAGCATTTTCAGGGCGCAGGATGAAGTTGATCCATTTATAGGCGGCCTCAATATTCTTCGACTTTGCAGGAAGGGCGAAGGTGTCAATCCAGCCCAGGGCGCCGCTTCTTGGAGCAATAAAGTCAATAACTGGATTTTCAGCATACAGTTTCCAACCAGCACCATCCCATGCCATGGCAACATAGACTTCCTCGGATCGCATAGACTGAAGTAAGGCATCGCCGTTGGCCCAGTAATTTTTTACGAACCCTTTCGAGTCGATCATGCACCGCCCCACTTTTTCCATCAGTGCTGTATAGGCCGCAACATCGGCGTACTTGGCAAATGGATCATCTCCCATAGCAAAGGCAAGCGCAATCAGCGTGGGCCGTTTGAGGCGATAGCTGACTCTTCCTGCATAGAAGGCATTCATAAGGTCAGAATAGTCACTAGCTGTGGGAGCGTATTTTTTATTTACAACCAGGCCAGAAGTCCCCCAGCAGAAAGGCACCGCATGAGGCTTACCATTTACCATGGTGTTTTTCTTTACTGCCTCTAACATTGAAGGAATAATTTGACCGGCATTCACTTTGGAAAGATCGATCGGCTGGTAGATCTTGTATTTTGCCTGGACAGAAGAAATACGGTCCTGGCTGGGCTGGGCCAGATCAAAACCGGCACCGCGCGTAGCTCGCAACTTGGCGATCATTTCTTCATTGTTGGTGTAGGTTACTTTAACCTCGATTCCGGTTTCCTTTTGAAACTTTTCTACCAGGTTTTTTGGCGAGTACCCCTTCCATGTCAGCAGGGAAAGAGTTTCTGCTGTTGCCTGACCAATACCAACAACCAGAAAAGCGAAAACAATCATTGCGGATAAGAAAACTATTTTCTTCATGATTTACCTCCTTTTAATGGTTAGAGTGAAATATAATTATAAAAACAATTTGCTCTAATAAAGTCAAGGAAAAGATAGTTCATTTGCGGTTCAAATGTTCACAATAGGCAGGATTTTCTAACCTCCTATATTAGTGAGACAAAACAGGCCCATGTATGAATCAGCAAACAATTGAAGAATTCCCGAATCCCTTAATTCCCAAATTCGCTATTCGGATTCTCAAACTCTATCTACATCCCACCATTGTTTGCGTGAAAGCCGCAAAGAAAGGTATGCGTGCCAAGAATCACATCAGGATCTTCTTGCGCTCGGGATCATATAGCACCCTTTCGTGACGAGTTGCAGGAATTACTTCCTTGTACATCTCGATTTCATAACCGTCATCGTAATTGGAATCCACAACCGGCACATAACCGTAGGCTATTGTTTTTCCTACTGTATGGCCGTAACCGCCGCTTGTCACAACGCCCAGAACCTGACCCCTGTGGCAGATCGTCTCGCCACCATGGAGCAACATAGGCTTGTCGGTGTCAAGGGTGAAGCAGCAAAGCTTCCACTTGGAGCCCTCCTCCTTAATTTTCAGAAGGGCCTTCCGCCCGACGAAGTCTCCCTTCTCAAGCGCCACACAGAAGCCAAGCCCTGCCTCATAGGGATTGTAGTCAGGTGTTACCTCTGCGCTCCAATAGCGATAGCCCTTTTCCAGGCGCAGTGAGTCGATGGCCCGGTAGCCAGCATTTGCTACGCCGAGGTTATGGCCCTCCGCCCACAGCAATTCATAAATGTGTCCGGCGTATTCAGTTGGCATGTAGAGTTCGTAGCCAAGCTCACCAACATACGTTACACGAAGCGCCAGCACTGGTGCATACCCCACCGTGATGTGCTGGCACTGGCAGAACTTGAAATTCTTATTGCTGACGTCGTCTTTGGTTGTCCTCTCCAGCAGCTTGCGGGAATTGGGGCCGCAGACGTTGATCATTGCATAAGAGGATGCCACATCTCGAAGCATGACTGAACCATCTTTGGACATATGGCTCTTGATCCATGTAAAATCATGGGTACCAAAGGCCGTACCTGTGATGATGAAGAATCGTTCCTCAGCCAGGCGGGCGATTGTTATATCGCACTCGACCCCGCCGCGCTCATTGCACAATTGGGTGTAGGTCACACTGCCCACAGGTTTGTCGATGTTATTGGCAGCGAGTCTGTTAAGGGTCTCCAGCGCCTCGGGGCCTTCAATCTCGAACTTGCTAAAGGATGACTGGTCGATCAGCACTACCTGCTCACGTGCTGCCCGGTGTTCCTTGGCAACGTGCTCAAACCAGTTAGGAAGCGCAAAGGTTAGCTTATCCTTAGGTTCCACACCCTCTGGAGCAAACCAGTTCGCTCGTTCCCATCCAAACTTGGTACCGTAAACAGCGCCCCTCGTTTTCAGGATGTAGTAAAGCGGGCTGCGCTTCACGCCACGGGCAGTATCGTGCTCTTCATAAGGCCAGGAAATAGTATAGTGTTTACCGTAAATCTCTCTAGTTCTATCGATTATGTATTTTGGGCTCCTGTGGTATTGACCGAACCGACGTATATCAAGTGGCCACAGATCCAGGCTCGGCTCCCCCTCAATAATCCATTCGGCCAACATGCGACCCGCACCACCTCCGGCAGCGATACCGAACGCGTTAAATCCAGCCGCAACAAAGCAGTTATACAGTTCAGGCGCCAGGCCCATGATGCAGTCGCCGTCGGGTGTAAAGGCCTCAGGTCCATTGATCAACCGTACAACACCTGCTGTTTCCAGGCACGGTGTGCGCTTAATGGCTTCAGTCGAAAGTGGCTCAAAATGATCAAAGTCGGACTTGAGCAGTTCCTGGGTAAAGCCTTTAGGAATACCATCGACTGCCCAGGGAATGCCATCGCGCTCATAGCCACCCATGACCAGGCCACCAACCTCTTCCTTGTAGTAGAGCAGGCTGTCTTTATCGCGCAAGGTAGGCAAATTTGGGGGCACCCCATCAATCTTTTCCGTGACGAGGTACTGGTGCTGAAATGGGACCAGCGGGACGTTGACACCCATCATCTGGCCAAGCTCGCGGGCCCACATACCAGCAGCGTTCACAACTATTTCGCACTTGATCTTACCCCTGTCGGTATTTACGGCTGTCACCCGGTTGTTCTTAGACTCAAATCCTGTCACAAGGGTCTGTTGGTAAATCTCTGCACCGCGGTTCCTCGCCCCCTTTGCCATAGCGAGTGTCAGGCCGCTGGGATCGGCTTGTCCATCAGAGGGTATGAAGGCCGCTCCGACCACGCCATCCAGGCTCATTATGGGAAATAGATCCAGGGCCTCCTTTGCTGAGATGATATGCATATCAAGCCTGAACCCACGGGCCATAGTAGCCCCCTTCTTCAGCTCCAACAGACGTGCCTGGCTGCAGGCAAGGTGCAGGCAGCCGTTCTTCTTCCAGCCGGTAGTCAGGTCTGTCTCCTCTTCGAGTTTCTCGTAGAGCTCCACACTGTATAAGCATTTGGGTAACATTGCGGTTGGAACGCAGCTGTCCCACAAGGCCGGCCGCGTGCTAGGTGGATCCGCTGGTCAACATGCCTTTCTCTATAATCACCACATCTTTCCAGCCCATCAGGGTCAGATGGTAGGCGATACTGCACCCAAGGATACCACCACCGATAATTACCACCTGTGCTTCATCACGGAATCTGCGTCTCATTTCTACCATGGCTTTCGAGACAATCCATTCTCTAAGTCCAATAAAGCTACATAGTGCCTGAATGAAAAGTCATGTTCAGGCTAAATCCGGATATCGAAATTCGAAATTCGAAACAAATCCGAATACTAAATGCTTCCGAGTTCCGTATTCCGAAACTCGGAATTCGGAAACAAAATGACCTAAACTAACACCTTGAAAATTCGATGTTTTTGTCATTGGAGCATTTCTATTTTTGTCATTGTTTCGTATTTCGTGCTCCGATTTTCGAGTTTTGGCCCGAAAGAACAGGGTTTTCGGTCAAGCACTAGATACTCTAATATGAATGCTTTCAGTTACTAATTTGCGAAATATTTTATCAATTGATCAACGTGAAGCACACCATCAAATGCAAGACTTTCATCCCCTTGCTTTAATATGCCCTTTTCCCCATCCGGCTCTCCTAAACAGGTAACTATAATGTCCGCTTCATGCAAGTCCTCGTTTTCCGTATAGATATTTGTGGTTACGACAACATACATACCGGCTTCTTTGGCAGCCAAAACACCATTCCTTGAATCCTCAATCACTAAACACTCTTCTGGTTTGAGTCCGGTTTTTTTAAGCGCAAGCAGGTAAATTTCCGGATCTGGTTTTTTCTTGCTGACAATATCTCCGGCAAGAACAAATTCAAATCTTATGTCTTGAAGCATCCCCTTGGATATTGCGTTAGCTGCTCTTTCGTTAGCTGTAGTACAAATGCCTACTATAAGACCTTTATCCATTGCTTCCTTCATTAGCCTTTTAATGCCAGTTCTTAATGGGAGTCTGCCACTTTCGATAAGTTCTATAAATATTTCTGTTTTCCGTTTATGAAGCCTCTTTATCAATTCATCTTCTTCATTAGGTTTTACATCAGGAAAAACGCCCTCGGTATGAAAATAGTGCCTCATTCTTTCCTTCCCGCCTGAGATCTGAAGAAGTTCATGGTATTTGTCTACATCCCACTGAAATTTGTAACCAAACTCCTTAAAGGTTTCATTGAAGGCCACCCTGTGGCCATCCTTTTCTGTATCGATTACGACACCATCCTGATCAAAAAAAATTGCTTTTATTTCTGACATCTTTGATACCTCCCAAATGAAATTCATTTTTTTGCATAAACTATCTTTATGCCTTGAAAATGTCATGGAAATCAAAATCTTAAATTCAGAATCCGGATTTTACAGCTTGCCTGGGTTATGCCTTCCCTTCACAGCCCAGTATATCAATCCAATAATAAACTCTATTCATGATAGCATCTCTAACGGCTATATCTATTTTGCCAGGGTTATACTCGTCCCTGTGAGATGAAATATAGTCGTGAGTGGCATCAATCAGTGCATGTTTTAAATCTGTTGATACATTGAATTTTGAACCTCCAAGAGACACCAGTTTTTTAGACACGTCTGGCTGCAAACCTGTTCCACCGTGAATCACAAGGGGGACCTTTGTTTCGTCCCCATTAATCAAGTCTGATATTTTTTCCAGCCTGTCAAAGTCGAGTTTTGGATTCTTTGTCTTATATACTCCGTGTGCGGTTCCAATTGCCGGCGCAAAAATGTCGACACCCGTTTGATCAACAAACTCTAAGGCCTTTTCCGGATTACACAAGGCAGCCTCATCCTCCGCAACTTTGACCTGGTCTTCAATGCCGGAAACAGTGCCCAGCTCTCCTTCCACTGAAATGTCTCCAATCCCATGGCAATAGTCGCACACTTCCTTGGTTTGTTTTATATTTTCCTGAAAAACCTGCTTTGATGCGTCGATCATAATATTTGTATAACCTGCATCAGCACACTCTTTGCAATATTCGACATCAGTGCAATGATCCAGATGTAAACAAATGGGTATAGATGCCGATTCTGCCAAAGTCCTGTAGATGTCAGCAAGAACCTTGGCGCCCAAAAATTTTGATGGTGTTACAGAGGTCTGTATTATAAGTGGAGCCTTCTTGTTTACCGCAGCCTCTACTACTGCTTCCATTTGGATTAGATTGGTGATGTTAAATGCACCAACGGCATACTTATCATCCGTTGCTTTCAAAAGCATTTCTTTTGCATTTACTATTGACATTTTTCTCTCCTAATATTTTGAATGTTAATAACATAAAAGCGTTTATCCAAAATAGTTTCTCAGAAACCGAATAAAGCTTTCGTTCTCCTCATCAAGACCTGGAGTCACCCTGAAGTAACCATTTCTGCCATGTATTGGAGGTATTTTTTTCAGGAAAATTTTTTTATCCAGCGCTGCTTTAAGAATTTCTTCAGTTGCTTTACCTTTCATCGTTGCATCGATCAGCATATAATTTCCATGGGCCGGATAGGGTTTAAGACCCAGTTTTTGAGCTTCTGCATAAAAAATATCCATCCATCGATTATTATGTTTTACCTTTTGTTTAATCTCTTCTGGATTATCAAGAATTGCCTCTGCGGCTGCCATCGACATAAGACTGACATTCCAGGGCAGAAACATTGCATTGAAGGCAGCAACCATCTCTTCTGTTCCCAACACATACCCAAATCTTATACCTGCAAAGCCATGTGCCTTTGATAAAGTTACAGATAAAAAAACCTGTGGATATTTTTTTATTAAAGGAGCTTTTGAAGAAATTTCCGGATGATAGTCAAGATAGGCCTCATCAATACAAAGAGGTATGCCTGTTTCGCAAAAACGTTCAAGATCAGCATCATCAATGAAAACCCCGGTTGGGTTGTTGGGATTAATTATCAGGATTAACTTTGTCCTTTCATTTATTGCGTTAAGCATTGCATCCACATCATACTGTAGATCACCTTCTCGCACAGGAATAGAAATTACTTGTCCTCCGCACAATTCCGCTCGCGGTGGAAATAATCCAAAAGTCGGATTCGACATTATAATCTCATCACCCGGCTGCATAAAAATACGCATCATGCAGTCAATAATTTCTGATGATCCATTGCAAAGTGCAACATTATCAGGGCCAAGATCATACATTTTACCAATCTTGGTCCTTAGATTTAACATACTGTCAGGATACCGGTTCCCCCTCTTCACAGCTTCGGCCACCGCATTAACCACCTTATCGGAAGGCGGAATCGGATTTTCATTAAGCATAAGCCTCGCATGATCTGCATTTGCCCAGGCTTTATCAAGAATACTTGTGTCGTATTTTCTTGAGGTCAGTAGCCAGGGAACAAACCACTCTTTTAATTCTTTCATTTTTATCTCCTTTCAGATATTGAATTAATAAGTAAAAAAATGATAAGATTTCTATAACATAGAATCCACGGATTGATATTCCAGATCAAAGGCCTCGGCGACACCTTGATGTGTCACTTTTCCTTCAATAATATTAATACCTTTGGCTATTTCGGGGTTTTGTTGAGCTGCCTTTTTGTAACCTTTATCAGCAATCTCCAAAGCATATGGTAAAGTTGCATTTGTAAGCGCTTTCGTTGAAGTAAACGAAACAGCACCGGGCATATTTGCCACACAATAATGTATGATTCCATCAACAACATATATAGGGGCATCATGGGTTGTTGGTTTAGATGTTTCTATGCATCCACCTTGATCAATTGCTACATCCACAATTACAGAACCCTTTTTCATTAGTTTTAACATTTCGCGTGTTATCAACTTAGGCGCTATTGCTCCATGTCTAAGAACTGCGCCCACAATAAGATCAGCTTGCCTAAGGAGTTTACGTGTATTTTCGGGATTTGACACCATAGTAATAACATTGGCCGGCATTATGTCAGATAAATATCTCAATCTTTCCAGGTTGACATCAAGCAGAAAAACTTTTGCTCCCAATCCCGCTGCTATTTTTGCAGCATTAGCTCCCACAACACCTCCACCGATAATCATAACGGTAGCAGGCTCAACACCCGGCACACCACTGAGAAGTATGCCTTTACCGCCAAAAGTCTTTTCCAGGTATTTTGCGCCTTCCTGGATAGCCATTCTTCCTGCAATTTCACTCATAGGAGTAAGAAGTGGTAAAGAACCGTTTTCCCGCTCTATTGTCTCATAAGCCAAAGCTATACATCCTGAGTCTATAATTGCTTTCGTAAGTTCAGCGGATGCTGCGAAATGAAAATATGTAAATACAATCTGTCCTTTCCGTATTAGTGGGTATTCAACGGGCAGAGGCTCCTTTACTTTAATTATCATTTCGCTTTTTTTGTAAATCTCTTCTGGAGAGCTGCAAATTTTTGCGCCAGCCCTCACATAATCTTTGTCAGAAAAGCCTGATCCATCACCTGCGCAGGTTTCAATTAAAAGTGAGTGTCCATGTGCTACCATTTGTTCAACACCTGCTGGTATCATAGCAACCCTGTTCTCTTTTGCTTTTATCTCTTTTAATACACCTATTAACATAATACCCTCCTGAGAATAATTAATTAGGACGTAGATTTTCGCAGATTC
>Ga0233412_10000304_pt1 | contig 29388 bp, 4 predicted proteins | sample Na_anoxic_4_MG_FD_180667 | JGI IMG/M metagenome (GOLD analysis project Ga0233412, IMG submission 180667) | Seawater microbial communities from Saanich Inlet, British Columbia, Canada - Na_anoxic_4_MG | ecosystem: Environmental > Aquatic > Marine > Inlet | place: Canada: British Columbia... | reverse complement strand
AGATTTTTAGATGGAGACTTTCTTAGATATCAATGTATAATGACCGATTGGACAAGAAACGTAGCTATTTTCGATACTGACCCAATAGGAGATGCTAATTTTACTGAAAGAAGAGGAGAGAATAGAATTTTTGGACAAGTTACTCCTGATTTAAATACATCGATAGTTTCTAAGGGTCGTAATTCTAGTACAAGTACAGATGACAGCCAAGTTGATATACAAACACAAATAGAAAATTATACTCCTATAATAGCCGGAGCAGGACTTAGTAATAATATAGGAAATATTTTTCTAGAAAATATAGTAGATTTTTCAGGGGGGTCAATAACAACAATGTCTAGCGGAATAGAAGCTAGAGGAAATTCTAAAGTTTTATTAAATTTAGATAGACCTATAACAGACACAAATTGGATGGGTTTTACTCCTCTTAAATGGACAACAAATCAAGATGGTTTTGTAATAGCAGATTATAAAAGAGAAAGACTTGCTCAATACGGTGGCGCTTCCTTTGAGTCAAGGTCTATAAATACTTATATATCTACTGGAGAAAGAATAACAGTTAGTTCAAATAGCATATTTGGAATAGACACGTATGGAGGAGATACTTTTATAGCTTATTTTGACTACCTTAGATGCAGTATAAACGACGTTGACCCAATAAGTCTTAAATACTATCAAGAAATATTATTATTTCCTTTAGAGACGAGCGTTAATCTTGAGCTTAGACACGATAGAGCGTTTACTGATTTAGCTAAAGATTATAATGATATATATTTACCTCTTCAAGAAAGTTTAGATTATTCTAAAGCTCAACCTAATATAGGAACAGAACCCTTACCAAATCTACCTGAAAACGCTACTGATTTATATTTATATAATGAAACTTATAGCAGAGAATTAGAAGTTATTAAATCTTTTCCTAAACCTTTATTTAGTAATTTTTCTAAAGTTTTCGACACCACTACAAAATACTCTCAAGTTAAATTTGACAATGAGACCTTTGACTCTTGGACGAAATTTTTAACAAATAGTATTAATAATGTAGATAATAAATATGGACCTATTACAAAACTTATTTCTTTTAAGGATGAAATACTCTTTATTCAAGAAACAGGTTTTGGTAAATGGAGCATTAATCCTAGAGTGCAAACGCAAGCTTCAGATGGACAAAGTATAGAATTAGGAGTAGGAAAAACATTAGATGATTACATATATATTTCTACTAAGTTTGGTACAAACCAGAAGTTTGGCATAATATCATCTGAACAAAACTTATATTTTCTAGACCCCAGAACTAATAAATTAATTAAAACTGGTCAAGGAAACGGAAGTCTTTCTGATGTTTTAGGTATGTATAGTTTCTTTAAAAAGAATCTTTCAAAAGAATTACGCGACAATTCTAATCCTTTTATAGGAAGTGGAATAACGACTATTTTCGATAGAAAATTTAATGAAGTATTGTTTACAGTTAAACAACAAGATAATTCATATACGGTTGGCTTTAATGAACTAACTAATACATTTACCGGATTATATAGTTATGCTCCTTCTATGTATATAGAAGATTCTAAAAACTTGTTTTCTATAGGTCCTAATAATCTAGAAACATACGTACATCATTTCGGAAATCACGGAGTATATTATACTAGAGATTTTGTAACTCCTATACCAGTGACTAGTTCTGTAACTATCATAATAAATCCTCAAGCAGACGTATCTAAATTTTTCGATATTTGTGAATTATATAGTCAAGTATACGATGCAGCAGGCAATGAAATTCAAGATGAAACAATAAGTTCTGTTAGATTTTATAATGATTACCAAGATACTGGAACAATAACTCTAACAAATAATGTTAATTTACGTAAAAGATTTCGTAAGTGGAGATGGAATATATTTAGAGATGGTAAAGCTAGACTAAAAAATCCATATTTATTTGTAACTTTGAATTTTGAAAATAATAACAATAAACGTTTGGTACTGCATCATTTAATTACTTCTTTTAGATTAAGACCTTTTTAATTATATAGTATCACAAAGACTGTTATGAGTAATAAGAAAAAAGATAAAGATTGGTTAGCTAACTACGATGACAAAGAAGAAGGAAAACCTTCTCTTCTTTCTACTAAAGAATGGCATGCTAAACAAGAAGCTAATCCTCAGATGAATACAGTATGGCCAGATGCAGAACGTTACGGTGTAATACCCGCTATTACTAAAGCTAAGAAGTTTAACTCTTATGTTTTCCAACAAAAAATTGAAGAAAAAATACCTGAAGTAGGAGATTTAGACATAATACAAAATGCAATAGGAGGTAAGTATAGAATTCCTTTAACTGACAAATTAAGTATTTCTCCTGAAGCTGCATTAATAAATTCTAATGTAGATGTTAATGGTGTTCATGTTGCTAATAAAACTTCGCCTGCATTTAAAGCCTCTATTAACTATACATTAGGTAATGGAAAGAAGAAAGCTAATGGAGGATGGTTAGATTCTTTTGATGAAGGTGGGCATGTACATCCTCATCCTCCTAAGTCAGAATTTAAAAGACTTTATGGACATGGAACAGAATATAGTGTAGGACAGAGAATAGGAGAAGAACAAGGAGAGATGAGAATAGACCCTGAAACAGGCAAGGGATATTTTCCTTTAGAAACTAGTAATCAACAGCAAGCAGAAGTACCAAAACATTTATGGAATACTTCTAGGTTTTTATATCAACCTTTTATGGTGCAAAAACAAGAAATACATAACGCCACTTTTGATTCTGACGGCAATTATACTGGAGTTAAAGAAAATTTTTCTCCAGAAGATAGTACTAGACAAAAATTTAAAAATGCTAAAGAAGATATTAGTAATTATTATAAAGAAGATTTAGGACAAGAAGGAAGAGAGGCACGTCAGAATATAAAAGATAGAATGAAAGAAATTCATAAAATGAATAGAGCTCAAAATACAATGGGAGACTATACATTCTATGGTTTTCAAGACCCTACTCATGAGTTTGATGCTGCTGTAGGTAAATTAGATGAATTAAATAAAGAATATTTTCCAGATTTAAAAAGTAACCCATATTATGGGCAAAAGCCTTTATCTAAAAGACAAGCTAAAAGAGCTTATACTAACTTTCAAAAAGCTTGGAGAGATACTCCAGCTAAAGAAGCTAGACAAAACTCTAGAGAAGAATTAAAAGCTGCTGAAGAAAGAGCTGAAAAATACGAAAGACAATTTACTAAAGGTTTTACAAATTATGGATGGGAATGGCAAACAGCTCCTGACGGAAAACAAGTTCAAGTTAGAGTAAATCAAAAGCCAGAACAGACCATTAATAAAATCAATAAAAATGAAAGCGAGGAAGATTATTTCTTTAGACTTAATAATCAATACAAAGCCAACGGAGGATGGCTAGACTCTTATGATGATGGGGGAGCTGTTCATAACAAGTCACCACATCCACATGAATCTACTGAAGATAAAATAGCAGTAGATAAAGATTCTAATAGACCTGTAACATCGGGTAAGAAATCTGGAAATGTTAAAGTTCTTCAAGCTTCTTTATTTGACCAAGGATACTATCCTGAAGGAACTACTAGAGCCCAAGCAGTAGACGGAGATTGGGGAGATATGACTCAAAATGCTTTAACTGATTATGAAAAAGCCACTAAAGGAATATTTGGAAAACAAATGACTTCGACTTTACCTATAAATATAAGCGCATTAATTAATGATGTAACTGGTATTCGCGCTCCTATATCCGCAAGTTCATTAACTGATGAAGAATTAAAAGTTTTTCAAAAAATAGCTAAAACAAATTTAACTAAAGGAAAGTCAACTATTAGCTATGCAGATTATGGAACACACCTTAATGAAGACGGAACTCTTAAAGAAGCAGCAAAAAAATATAGCGAAGAGACAGGAAATAGACCTGAATATTTTGACGTAGGACCTAATTCTAGAAGTTATATAGACAAAGCAAAAGGAGAACTGAACTCTGCTTATATGGCAAAAACATTAGTAGCTCAAGCAAATATAATAAAAACACCCCAAAACGATACTCTTATTGTAGATGATTATAATTTTAATAATGCTAATAAAGGAGGAGTAGAAGGTTATATAAAGGACCTTGCTGCTAATCCTAGCTTATATAATATCGCAAGAGCAGCAGGAAAGAATTTTGGCTCAGGTTCTGGAGAAGGAGCTAAAACTATTATTAAAACTAATAAAGAAAAAACATATTTAGATTATTTAAAAGAAGAAGAGAAACAACAAGAAGAAGAAGAAGAAACAAGTTGGTGGAAAGGGGAAGAAGGATTTATTCCTGATGAATTACAAAGTAATAAACAAGGAGGGTGGTTAGATACATATGAAGATGGAGGAGAATTACCAAATGGAGAAAAGGTTCCTGCAGATTCTACAGCTGCAAAGCCTAGTATATTTGACCAGTTTGCTTCTGCTATAGGCTCAGTCTTTGAAGACGAACCTGAAAAAGCTGCTATATCCAAACAACCAAAGATGAACTATAAACCGCCACCTCCACCACCTCCATCAGCACCGGAAGACTTCTTTGCTTTCAAATCTTCCACACAACCTACTACTACTCCTGCTCCTAATACGGACTTCACTCTAGTTACTGAAGAGCATCCTGTATTCGGAGAAAGGACTTATAGAGAATATAAAAATACTGAAGGAAGAAGTTTAGAAGAAGCTAAGAAAGTGGCAAGTCAAATAGACTCAGAAAGCTATAAGAAAAGTTTGGGGGCTTATGGAGATAGAACTAATGTAAATTGGTCTTACTATAAAGATGACTTGTTCACACCTGTTACGCAGGCTAGTCGTAGTAAAGGTAGCGAAACAGAAACTTATACTCCCTATGAAGTAGTAATGGATGTAGCAGGTAAACTAGACATAGACCCGGCATTATTATATACTAATTTACAAACAGAAGGTATGGATAAATTCCTAGCTGAACATAGAAAGTTTAAAAAGCCAACAGGTCCTTTAGGATTCTACCATTTAGGTGTAGATACTTTTGGACAAGGAAATACGGTAAATAAAGCAAAGGAACTGCTGCCTGGAACTTTTGTTGAAAACGAAACATATAGGTTAAGAAAAGCGAGAAACGAAAAAAGAGAAGATGTAACTTCTGCTAATTTTACCAATTTAAAAACAGGAATAGCAGCAGCAGCAGTAATGCTAAAAGAGTCTACTGATAGGGTATCTAAATTAGCAGAAAAATATAATCTATCTAAAGAAGCAGAAGAATTCTTTACTTATGTTGACTATAACGCAGGTCAAGGAAACGCGCAGAAGATGGCAGAGAGTTGGAATAAAAAAGGATACTTAGAAGACGATAGATGGATAGATGCTAGACCCGACGAATCTTGGAAAGCTCCATACAATTTCGCTATTAAAAGATATAGTAATAAGAGAGCACTTGACAATATCTTCAGAGGAACAGAACGTATAGATGTTACCAACAACGAAGAGATTATGGATACTAAGTCAATAGGACAACTACCTGTAACTCCATCAGAATTACCAATAGCACAAGAAATAAAAATTAATGCTCCTACAAAACAAAAGTTAACAGTTAAAGATAAAACAATACATACAGCTCTTAATGTTAAAGATAAGTTTAAACGTACAACAGGAAAAAGAAAATATAAATATCTCCATTCAAAGGGAGGATGGTTAGACAATTATTAAAAAGTATAAATAAAGATTATGGCACTACATAGAATAGCAAAAGAAATGGGATATGAAAGTAACGAAGACTTTTATAAAGATTATAAAACTGAAGCCGATTTTTTAAAGTTTAAAAATGGAGGAAAACTAAAAAAATATTCTTTAGGGGATTATTTAGACGAAGAGGAAATGCCTACAGATTATTTAGGAGATACTACAGGCTATCAAAATACTAGACTTGGCACTTTTAGTGGTAGTCCTACTTATGACGTAAATGATGTCGATAACGATGGTATATCTAATGAGTTAGAAGGTAGTCATTCAGATAAAGACTATAAAGCTAATCAGTGGACTAGTAAAATGTTCAATAAAATACCATTTCTCAGCGAATTTCAGAAGCCAGTAGCGCAGGCTCAAACAGCAATAGCTGATGAAACAGAAGGTACGCAATACGAAGACGCAGGACAAGGTTTATCTAATCAACTAACTCCTCATAAAAGCCTTGTGGCTCTTCCTCAAAAATTGAAAGAAGGAAAAGGAGACCCTCAATATCAAGCAGAGGTTTTAGCTAGCCAATTTATAGACCCATTAGGTGGAACATTATATACTGGGATGTTTGGAACACCTACGAAAGGAGACGCTTTTAATATGAAGAAAAAAAGACAAAAACAAGCTCAACAACAAAGTGGTAGTTTATTTGCTAAAGAAGGAGGCCCTATTCCTTCTTATAATAATGGTGGTCTAATGCTTACAGACTACGCAGGAGGCCAAGGACACGAAGGAAATCCAGAACAAGGTATACCTATAGATAGCAATGGTATACCAACAGTAAATTATAATAATGGAGGAAACTTATCAGGAGAAGCTGCAACAGCTTTAGTGAGCGGTGGAGGAGATAACAAAGAAATAGCTTTTACTGACCCCGAAACAAAACAAACTTATATATTTTCTGATGAACATTATAACCAAGATAAAAAAGTAACTGCTTTTGCTAAAGAAGCTAGAAAAGAACTAGCAAGGATAGAACGAAGACCTAACGACTCAAGTACTGAAAATACTAGTTTAATAACCTTAAGAAAACTTAGAGATGAACAAGAAGCTATAAAACAAGCTAAAATAGAAGAAGCTCAAAATACATTAGCTCAATTTCAACCACCTTCTCAAGACCCTAATACTGGACAAATGTTTGCTAGAATGGGAGGAAATATTGGAGAGTTACCGATGTACGATGCAGGAGGAGTTCCTTTTAACAAACCTGAACATCCTCATCTTCCAGATGGTTCTCATCCTTCTTCTGAACCTGAAGAATTAGGTAGCGCAGGATTCGAAAGAACGGATAAGGAAAAAAGACTTGCTAATCTAGGTACAGCAGCTCAATTTATTCCTTATTTTATAAATAGAGACGTAGAAACAGCTAAACGTCCTACAAGAGAAACTCCCGATTTAAGCGATATGACTCTAGCTAAAAATTTAGCAGAAAATAAAATCAAAGGCGCTTACGCTGGAGCTAGGAAAACGGTCCGTCAAAATCCTGGTAGTAAAAGTGAATTTTTAACTAGAACAGGTTCTTTAGCATCTTCAGAAGCCGAAAAAGCAGGAAGTACTGCAGCTGCCCTACAAACACAAGAAGATAAAATTAATCTAGATTTAACAAATAAATATAAAGGTGAAAAATATGCTGACGCTGTAGCTGAAGCTGAATTATTTGATATGTCTGAAGCAGCCGAAGCAAATAGAGATAATGAAAGGATTACTGGAATCACAGATACTATTGCTGGAGCTACTAAAGATGCGAATTTATATACCGCAAACGACAGATTTAATCAACAGCAAATGTTAGCTTTAAGTACTGCTAATCCTGATATTCAATTTAGAGACAATGGAGATGGTACATTCACAATGCTTAGAGCAACTAATATTACTTAATATATAATAAATAAAAATTATGCCTAATAGATTCGTAAAACCGATAACGTCAAACTATCAATCTCAATTTGTAGATAATTCATTAGCTTACAATGAATTAGCCGCATCTGCAGGAAATAGACAAAAAAGAATAGACAAGGGTGTAGAAGACGCAGGTTCAGTTACTGCCCTTATTAATGCTATTGCATATGACCCTAACGATGAAGAATCTGGAGTATTTACTCAAGAAGGATATAAAAGCCAAGTAGAAGCATTAATGAATTCAGGATTAGATGCCGGTAGTACTGAATTTAGTAAAAAGTTAATAGGTCTACAAAATGAATTCGCAACAGACCCTAACATTAGAAATCTTAAATTCAATGCTATAGAACAAGCTAAATTTGACACTGCCTTTGCTAAGGACCCTAATATGGCTATGACAAAAAAACAAAAAGAAGATTTTTTAACTAAGGGCAATCGTGTAAATGATGACGGTACTGTCAACACTGTTAGGTTTGCAGATATGTTACCTTACCAAGATGTAAATAAAAGTATTCAAGACTCTTTTAAAGGTTTAGCTTTTAATAGTGCGACTGAAGGATTAGGAGATGGAGCAACTCTTGAAGAGATAGAACAACCAGATGGAAGCACTAAACTCGTAGCAAAAACTAAAGATGGTAAAATAGTTACAAAAGAAAACTATGACCAAATAGAATCTGAAATAAAAGCTCAAATAAATAGATTATTAAGTCCTACAACTATCGATGCTCATGGTAAGTATATACAAAGAATGATAGCTGAAGGAGAAACTACAGAACAAGAAATTATAGACCTTATTTACCAACATGCCGGAGCTCAAAGATTAAACCATGTTTCAGGGACACCTTCAACTTTTAAAACGACCGATGGAAAAGACGCCGTACTAAAAGTTGATGAGAACGTTAGTATTGTAGCTACATTTGAAGGAGGAAACACCGAATTCACTCCATCTTATTTCGAAACAGATGAAAATGGAATAAGAGAACAAAATGACAATGGTTCTCAAAAACTTGTTAATTCGGCAGGAGACGAAGCTTATGAACATTATGATAATAACGTAACAAATAACTATACAGAATTTATAGAAGACCCAGCAAAAATGATATTTGGGGATATTTTAGAAGCTAAAAGCGATACGCCTGTCCAACAAAATATAGAAAGAGATGCGATTAATGATTTTTTTAAAAACTATATAGAAGATTTCGATGTAGCTTCTCGAGATATAACCGTTACTGAAGATGGAGGAAAAACATTTAAGTTATTTAATGAAAAAGATTTAAATGATGATAATCTTGTTGCCGATGACCTTCACGATGAATTCTTTAATTTTATTAGTAAATTGTATCCAGATATGAAAGCTAGTCAAGTTACTGATTATATTAATGCTACTAATGATAAAATAAGAGTTCATAATTCTGAATCGAATATTAGAAACAATATATATACAAAAGCAGAAGATATTATTGTTAATCCAAATGCTAACAATTTTACAGATAATAGAGTAAGGGAATTTAATGATACTGAAAAAGCTGTTTATGCCCCAAAACTATTTCCTGAATTGGCTGAAGATATAGCAAATAAAACAATGAATGGTTTAATATCTGGCAGAAGCTCTTCTATAAATATCTTTTCTGCAGGAAGTACTATAAGTAACGACAACTTAACAAATACTGCTGAATCAGGTGAAAATTCTTTAGATAATGGAACTTTTACAAATAGTCGAGGAAAAGAAATAAAAGTAAGCGATGCAATTGAAACATTACAAGGAGTAGATTTTACAAATATTGACGCTGATGCTTTATTAAAACTTAACGAACTTGGATACCAAAACGCTAAAGAATTTATAAGCGATTTTCGTAAAGCTACTTGGGAAAAACCTAATTATGCATTTGACCCTACGGGGCTTACCCCAGGCGCGATAGAAGGAGGAGCAGGCGGAAACTATATAGAAACGCATAAAAGTACTGAAAATGTTTGGGATGACGCAACAAGTAATATAATAGGAATAGATAGAGAAGACTTAGAAAAAGAGGTAAATGATTATAGGTCAATACTTCTTGATGACCATATAAAAAGTAAAAAAGGAACGACTTATTCTGTTTTTACTAGTTTAGGTGGTCAAGATGTTTCTGCTTTTACTCCGACTCAAGACGCTAAGCAATCTGCTATAGGTAGAATGGAATTAACAATAGCTAGAATATTTCAATCTGACGATAAGGGAGCAAATAAATTATTTAGAGATGTTATGCAAACTGAAAATATGACATTTGAAAATGGACAACCTCTTGATTCCGATAAGGGATTTTATTCTGACATATTAGGAACTGATGCAGATGCTGCCGGACAGAGAAAAGGAAAGACAAAAGAGCTTAAATATCCAAATAGAGCAGAAGGTCTAAAACATGTAGGATTAACTTATGACCCTAAATCAAATACATATAAAGGAGTAGGAGTATTAGTAAATTTTGATGGTAATGCTATTTATAAAGATGGAGAACCAGTAAGAATTTTATATGAGCCTCCGCAACAATCTATCAATGAAATGATGAGCGACATGTTAGGAGAAAAAGGAAACAACGCTAATTTTGTAAGAGCTTTAGACTTGCAAGCTAACTCTTTACAAGACCCTACTAAAACTGCTGTAGAATTTACAAACGATGTTTTATTACCAGGAGTAAATGCAACATATTCTAGAGATGTAGGACAAAAAGGCGACAACATATACAAAGTAGATTATCAAGTTCCAGAATTATTACAAAATAAAATAATGGAAAATCTTCAACAACAAAATCCTAATATTACAAGTATTCAAGAAGCTGAATACGCTTTAGGATTTAAAATGAGTGGTAGCATTGGAAATAATGGTTCTATAGCTAAAAGTGAATTAGGTCAAAAAATGGCTTTATTACACAATGTATTAAAGAGTGTACAAACAACTACTCAAACTAGCGAGAAAGGAACTATATTACCTGACGACTTTAAATTCACTTCTGCTAATGTTTTGGAAACAGAAAACTTTAATAATTATCTAAACAAACAAGTATTTTATACTGATACGAATTCTGAATCTTATGAGGGAAGTTTTTGGGTTGACCAGGGATATGAAAGTACAGCAGACATCGAAGAACAGGCGCCTATTACCTTAGATGAAAAGAAGTTTGACGCTGATAATGTTCCTGTAATCGATGAAGATGTGCAAGATAATTTAGACCGGTTAACTGCTATGTTAGGTCCTATAGTTTTGACTAGTGTAGCAAGAACTAAAGCCGGAAATAAAGCGGCTGGAGGAGTTGATAATAGTGACCATACTATAGGTAAAGCTATAGATATTAAAGTAAAGGATTTAAATGCAGTTCAAACACAAGCTTTACAAAATTATTTAGAATTGGCAGATGAAAATGGAGGTGACAAACGTGCACCTTATACGGCACAAATAGGTAGTTATATTGAAGATACAGGTGAGGTAACTGATGATGGTATCCCGATTACGAAAGAAGCAGCTTATGAACATACACTAGATGACTTTGGAATATCTCATATAGAAAACGAAGGAGACCATATTCATATACAATTCAAATAATAATAAATAGTACTTTAGCAGAATGGCAGATTTAGACCCGATAACCGGACTTCCTTTTGAGGAAAATGATGACGAATTAAGTAAAGCTATTAGAGAAGCGGTAAAAACAACAAGTACAAATAGACGATTATCTGACCCTTCTTTTCAAGAAATAAATCCAAGAGAAAGCGATTATACCCAAGCTCAATTTGAAGAGTTTGGAACTATAACTTCAGGCTCTAGTCAAAGAGATTTAGAAATAAATAGAGCAGAAAGACAATCAGGTGTTTCTCAAGGGTTTAATGCGTTAGGTCGAGTAGCTGCTAATGTTATTCCTACAGTTATAGGAAATGTAGCTTCTATATTAGATGTAGAAGATTATGCTAATCAAGATAAAGAAATAGGAAACGCCGTTACTGAAGCTATGGACGAATGGAAACAGTCTGTAAACAAAGCTCTTCCTATTCATAGAAGAAATGCGGGTAAATCGTTAGACTTATCTGATTCAGGATGGTGGTGGGAAAACGGTAGCTCTCTTGCTGAAAGTATTGGAGCATTTGCTATTACTGGTGCTATGACCGGCGGAGCTTTTTCTTGGCTTACAGGATTAGCTAATTTAGGAAAAGCAGGAGCTGCAGCATCTACCTTATTAACAGCAACAGGTCTTAACCAAGCTGAAGCTATTACATCAGCAAGTGAAGTATATCAAGGAACTTTAAAGCATGCTCGTTCAGATTACGATAGAGTAATGCGAGACCCTGAATCTAAAAAAGACCCAGCGCTACAACAACTTCTTTCAGGAGGTAGAGAAGAATATGCTAAATCGATAGCGGCTGACGCAGCAGCTCATACTATTAATATGAATAGAATGAACATTGCTTTAAATCTTACTTCCGCTAGCATGTTTGTTCGAAGTCCTAATATTAGTAGAAATTTAATAGAAGCGATTACTAAAAGAAATACTCTTAAAAACATTGCCGGAGAAGCTATTCAAGAAGGATTAGAAGAAGAAATTAATTTAATTTCTGAAAAGTCAGGTATGGCTAAAGGTCAAGGAAAAGAATACAGTCTCATGGACGCAATGGAAGATGCTACTAGTGCCGAAGGTGCTGAAGCAGCTATTCTTGGTGCAGTAGGTGGTATTGGTCAAACAGGAGCTACTATAGCTATAGGAAATCTTCCAGGAGGAGCTATCGCTCAAAAGAAAAAAAGATTTGAACATCAACGTTCTGTAATAGAAGGCATTGAAAAAATATCTAAGGATGCTAATGTTAAAAACTTAACTAATGTATTCGACACTCTTGAAGAAACTAAAAAATTAAACGAAAGAAGAAATGAGTTATTAGCTAAAGGAGAAGCCATTACTGCTGAAGAAGTAGAAGAACTCCATAACTTAGCTGAAAGACAATTAGAAGTACAAGCTCATGCGGCATTTTCTAGTGGAACAACAGAAGCTTTAGAAGAGCAGTTTATAAAACTTAGTGAAATGTCTGAAGAAGAAGCCATTAAGAAAAACCTTCATGATGGTAAAACTAAATCGACTGACCCAGATTATTATAAAAATAGAGCTAGAAAAGGATTAGAAAAAATTCGAAAGAGCGAACTAATATATAATGAGGTAAAAGGTAAATATGTTAATGATACGGAAGTATATCTTAATAGAACTAAAACTAATGCTTTACAAGATATAATAGCTAAAAGAGATGAACAAATAAGTACTTTAGAAAATGAAAAATCTAGATTAAAAGAAATATTACTTAAGGACCCTGAGTTTTCTAAATTATCTGAAAAAGAACAAGATTCAGAAATTAGTAAACTTTCAAAAGTAATAGATAAAAAAATTAATCTAGCGAGAGTTTCTAGAAATTCATTTTCTAAAGAATTAAAAGATAATTTAACTGAAGGAATAGAAATTACATCTAAAGAATATCAAGAAACATTTATTGAAAAAGAAATTGAAAAAAGAAAAAAAGCTGCTGAAGATGCTATTAGAAATGCCAAAACTGCTGAAGAAGCAAAAACAGCTAAAGAAGAAGCTATTAAAAATGCTAAAACTGAAGAAGAAAAAACAGAGATTGAAACAGCTGCAGAAGCAGCTACAAAAGCTGCTGAAGAGACTGCTGTAACAGAAGCTCCTATTCCAGATGTTACTAAACCTCAAGATGAATTTGTAGCTGAAGTCAACGAAAGTTACGATAATGAAATTAGAAAACTAGAAGACGATAAAGAAGGATTAAAAAAAGCTTTTAGCAAATATAAATTAGGTCTTCCCATAGCTAGTATAAATAAGGCTACTACTTTAAATGAAATAATAGAAGCAGTAACAAAGAATAATAATAGAAAGAAAAATCATGAAGAGCTTATAGAAAAAGCACTTAAAGAATTTTATAGCGAACCAGGAGTAAAAAATGGGGGTCTTACAGCTAAAAAGACTGCAGTTATTCCTAAAGAGAGCGATACTAAAAATCCTGTTATAATATCTACTGACGGAAAAGAACAGGAAGTAAATGAACAAAACGCTGCTGAAGGAGAAGGAGATGAAAGTGCAGCTGAATTTAAAGCTGCCTCACCATTTAATTCTCAAACTACTGAGATGGAAGTAGAAAGAAATCCTGAAACTGGTAAATGGGAAACAACTATTGGTGAAGACGGGGCAATGGTTAAAGATACAGGAGCTAATGAACAAGCAGGTGTAGATTGGGAATTTATTAACAACGGAGGGTTAGAAGCAGGAGACGATATTCAATATGAAATAGATTTAGATACTGTTAACGATAGCGAAGATGACTATCATAGCGACTTATTAGCAAAAGGAGCCGAGGCTTTTCAAGAAAAAGTTCAAATTTTAATGGTTCATTATGTCGATGGAAATGTAAATAATAAAAGTCCCGAGAATAGAAAAGTTGTAGGAATGCTCGCGGCGACCAAAGAACACCATAAAAATACTAAAGAAGGAGAAGCTCTCATTGCCCTAAGAAAAGAAATATGGAAAGATTTACATAGCTCTATACTTGGCGGAAAAGGAATTCTTACTACTGGATACGCCACGGAAGTAGACCACGTAATGGGAGGAAGACTTACCATAACTGAAGAGTTTACTAATCCAGTAACTATAGCGGGAGAAAATGACCTCATCTTTGCCGTAGCTGTTAATGCAGGAGGAGTTGTACAATTAAAAACAGGTAAATCAGTTATTGGAAAATTACCTGACGACTATGGAGATATACCTATTTCATTTACTCCCGATAATCTTACTATAGGAGCTGTATATATGTTAGTTCCTAATGCTAATGGTACTTATATACCGGCTAGAATATTTACTCAAAAATTATCTGAAAACGAAGAAGTGCTTAATAAAGTATTGGGGTATTTAGAAATAGCTTCTAAAAATCCTAAAGATTACGATGTTACGGCTTGGAAAGATAAAGAACATAAAGACATAGCTAGAAAAAATATTAAAAAATTAAATACTAATATTAAAAAACTTATTAGCGTAGATATTTATGTTAATAAAAATGGAACCATTAATATTAAACAAAAAGTAAAAGGAAAGAATAAGACTGTTAAAACTTTAAACTTAGTTAATGAAAAGGGAGAGTTTAATACAGAAGGAATGATTGCATTCTTTGGAGAAAAACCTATTCAAATAGATTCTAATTTAATTAATACGGGAGCTGGAGATAAAGCTTATAACAATCGCGTATCTAATGCAGGAATAGTAACAGCTAATTTACGTCCAGGACAAGTAATGCATTCAGCAAAAGTAGTTGTTAAACCTACAAATTCTAAAGGAGTTTCTAGTATATCAGCAGCTGAAGCAAAAGGAAACACTACCGTAAAAGAAAATATTAATATTGGAATAGTAGATGAGATGCCAGCCGGTGCTCCAGCTATTGGAGATACGGTAATATTTCGAACAGGAAAAAATAAAGGAGAAACAGGAGTAGTAGAAGGATATAAAAATGGTAAAGTTAGAGTTAGAAAACAAAATGGAACTTTATCTCCATTCTTACCATCTAGTCTTAAGAGAGAAACTCCCGTAGGAGCTAATGAAGTAGAAACTCTTATTAATACTTTACGTCCTGATAATGAAGCCGGAGTTACTATTCAGGAAATGAAAGACCACGCGGATAATGTGGCTACCAATAATCCTAAGATAGATATCATGGACCATATGGGCAAAATGATAGAAGCTCTACATAATGGAGAGACTCTAGCAGAAGCTCATAGATTATCTATGCCAGCAGATAGCGAAGCACAATTTACTACTAAAGAAGAATTAGCTGAAGCAGAAACTAAAGAACTTGAAAATAGATTAGAAGAAGTAGCAGAACTTATTTCTGAAGGTCCTGACTCATTAAATTATAAACCATTATTTCAAGAAAATCTTAGATTAAAGGCAGAACTTAAAAAGAGAGAAACCGCTAAACCTAAAGCTAAACCTAAAGCTAAAAAAGCTAAAGTAGAAACGTTAGATAGTGTTCTTAAGAAAACATCCCTAAATTCTGCTACTACTCCTCATAGTGTCAAGTATGGTTTAAATAAACCCGAGAAAGATTTTACAGCTGAAGAAATAGATGCGGCTATTGAAGATTTAAATGAGATTTTAAAAACAAACGATAGTGTTGCTCCTCTTATAGCATACTTAGAAAATATATATCCTACAGTTAAACCAACACAAACTAGTGAGGTTTTATCTCCTGAAGATAAGATAGTTTGGGGGCACCCAGGATTAGGCAAAACTACATTTAAAGAAAATAATCCTAACAATGTATTAGACTTTGACACTGATTTTAAGCCCCAAGTAGCTAAGGCTTTAGGATTACCTAAAGATAAGCAAAACAGTAAAGGTTTAAATGAATGGAGAAAAAATAACTCTGAAGAAGATTTTAAATCTGAAATGAGAAAAGCTTGGAAAAAGGCTGTAGCGGAGTCTAAAAAAACAGGTAAGATGTTGGTTGTTTCTGACATGATGTTTTTAGAAGAAAATGAGGCTGATTTTGATAAAGTAGTAACTACTAGTAAAGAAGCTTTTAAAGAGAGAGCTACTAAAAGGGGTGATAATACTAAAGGTTTAGATTCTTGGAAAAGCAATATAGATAAAACTGTAAGCAGTGTAGATTCTAGCAAAGTAATTAATACTGATAAATACTTTTCAGAAATACAACCAACACAACAAGATAGTGAGGTTAAGTTAGATGAAGTTAAAGATGATGCTACAGCTTTACCTAATAATTCTCCTGAAGGTACGTTTGTATTTGGTCAAAAAATAGATAATACTAGTAAAGCTGAAACAGATACTATTGCTGAAAATCCAGATGCTAATACTGATATGACTGTTCCTGATTTAGGAGGGCTTAATTTACCTGGCGCATTCGATAATAATTTAGAAGGACCTTCAGATGATGATGACGGTGCTGCTCCTTTTAAAGTAGCAGGACCTAATAGCACAGAAACATTTAATGAAAAAGAAGACATTGCTTGGTTTAAAGAGAGATTCCCTGGAATTCCTATTAGTATAATCGAAAATATTTCTAATGTAATAGAAGGAGCAGACGAAGATGCTTGGGGAGTATTTTATAACTCTTCAGTATATATAGCTCAAACAGCAGGTAAAGGAACAGTACAACACGAAGCTTTTCACGCCGTGTATAGATTAATGTTAAAGCCTTCAGAAAGAAAAGCCATATTTAATGAGGCTAGAAAAAAATTCGGAATTCCTAAAGATTCTGAGTTATCTGAATTAATGTCTCAACATCCTAAATTAAGCGATGAGCAAATAGTTTCTTTATATTATGAAGAGAAAATGGCTGACGCTTTCGCCGAATATATTCAAACAAAAGAAGTTCCTAAAACTTTAGGAGGAAAAATTAAAGCTTTCTTTAAAAAATTATATCAACTTATTAAATCCGTAGTTAGTTCAAATGTATCTATGGATGAGGTATTCTATAGAGCTGATAATAAGTTTTATAAGAGACGTTCTAAAGTCACTAAATTATTAAGAAGTACTAATAATTTAACTAGTACTAAATTTGGTCCTAAAGCTTATAAAATACCTGGGATGTCAAATATTGAAGCTAGAAGAAGAGCTAAAGCGTATAATTTTTTAATGTTTGATATTATAGCCCGTTTGAAAAAAGCTAATCCTGAGCATTCTAAAGTTACAGATACTGAAATGATGGAAATAGTAGGAGAAGGTAGTGTTACTGTAGGATTAAGTCGTATATATCAACTAGCTTTTGGTCAAATTCAACAACAATATAATAAAACTCCAAGCTCTAACACAGCAAAAAGAAATTCTTTAAAAAAGATGTTAGACAATTTTATGGAAAAAGTAGGAGAAGAAGCTAATGGCGCTCCTATGTATAAATTAGGAAAACTTTATAAATTAACATTAGTAGATTTAAGATTGCATGGAATAAATGTAAATTTCAAAACAGATTCTGTCGATAACGTATCCAATTCTCCATCGGAAGAAGATTCATTTGAATTAAGTGATGAAAGGTCAAGTCTTGAAGGATATCAAATCGAACAAATTTCTACATCTAGTAAAGAATTTGGTACTCAAAGACTTAAAACTTTATTAAGAAGAATAGTAAAAATAAATAAAACTAACGATTCGGAATCTTTAGATGATTTAGCCCACAAACAATTTATAGATTATCATGAATTACATAATACTTTAGAAAGGGATTTAGCAGATAGTCAGGATTTAGAGCAGATGTTAAAGAAACTTAAAGATTTATCTAAGATGCGTAGAGAATATGCTCAATTAGTTAAACTATTAGAAAGTAGTCCTGAAATAGCAGCAGAATTCTTTACAATCTTTTCTAGAACTCATGCTAAATTTATGCTAGTTCGTAAATTTAAAAATGGAGAAGTAAGATTAATAAGTTCTAATCGTTTAGATACGGCTAACTTACTGCTAGAAAGATGGAAAAATAATTTAAGTAGTAATTCAGGAAATAAAGTTACTACTAAAGGAGAAATAGATAAAAAGAAAGCAGAAAAAATACATAAAGAATTAGTAGATTTAATAGCTACAGTAAAAGAAAGTAGAATTGTAGCTAAAAAAACTAGAGATAAAATTAAAAAATTAGCTACTGCTATTGGTATTAATATAGAAGATGAAGTATTACAAGACATAGCTACAGAATCTACGACTACTGTAAAAAAAGGTAAAGATAAAGGCAAAGAAATTATAATAACAGCTAAACAAAATCTTTTAAAGTTGCTTACTCCATTAGAAAAAGTAGCTCTTAGAATAGCCAATGGAGAAAATCCTTATGAAATAAGAGAAACGGCTGATATTCGGGAAATAGCTTCAATAGCTGCTGCAGCTGATATAAACTTAATGCAATCTGCTTTCCGTAACGGAGAAAATAAAACTGTATATTCTCACATCCTTTCTAATTCTATGTCTAGAACTATAGCTAAAATTAAAGGACCTAATTCGGAAACAGAGCTAGCACATTTAATGTCTACTTCGGCAATGGAAGATAGCGTTTTATTAAATGAGTTGTCTCAAAACTTTAATTCTTTAAAAGAATTCGAATACATTCTATTAGATGGTTATAAAGGAGCTTTCTCTAAAAAAGCTAAAACATATACCAAACTATCTGAAGTAGAAAGAGAGCTCTCTATACTTAATTTATGGATAGGTTCGGATAAAAAAATAGATTCAGGATATGGTCATTATCCTATTTCTATTCCTTCTGATGCTCCTGTGCTTCCTTTTATTAAAATGCGTAAGTATAATGAAGAAGAAGTAGTAGACCATTTATATACTCATTCTGTTGGAGAACAAAAACGTATATATTTAGTGAAGGAGCAATTAGAAGATGATAAGATTCCTAAAATTAAAAATATACATACGCCTAGAGGAACTCAATTTATAGCTGTTCCAGCATTAAACGATTTAAATATAGATATAATAGAAAATCCCGAAGAGGCTAAAGAAGTTATTCGAGTTTATCTTAAAGCTGCTCAAGATGTAGAAAAAGATAGAATCGATAACTTAGGTTTAATGAACGAATTAGATAAAAAAACTGTTAAAAACCTAGGAGGAAAAGATGCTATTATCGAAAGTTTTACTAATAACCATATATTAGCTCAAACTCAAATCCTTACTGTATTTGGAGGAGACCCTGCTTTTTATAAAAATTCATTAGATATTCAAAAAAGATTTAAACAAATTTGGTCCCCTATTACTAAAATGCAACCTAATGCTAAGTTTGTAAATAAAAACGGAGAAGAATATACGGTAGGTTCTACTTATGAAACTATATATCTCGATGATAATATAGTAAGTTCTAGACATACAGAAGAACTATATAAAGCATTGCTCGACTCTGGTTCTGATGAAGACACCGCTACTAAAATAGCCGCTCAATACGGAAGAGGTTGGGACCCAGATTTAGACCCAAAAGTTAAACAATTTGCTACAGCTAAAAGTGGAAATAAATATTTAATATCTCCTATTAATGAAACAGATGCTCAAGCTTATATTACTATTGACCGTTATAGAGATATAGAAATAGGATTAGGTCGTTGGACACAAAAGCAAGAAGACGCATTGCCTCGCTTAAGAGCGGGAAAAGCAACTACTGCAGAATTAGAAATAGTATTAGGACCTAGAAAACCTTTCATGTTCGGATTTATAGAACAAAATGGACATAGAGTACCAGTACAACATAAAAATTCTGAACTTGTTCTTCTTCCTCAACTTACTAAAAAGTCTCCTAAATTAGATGCTTTACGTAAAAAAATGGAAAAGGACGGTATAGATTCTGCTAACTTTGAATCAGCTGTTAAAGTAGGATTAAACAACACTATAGAATCAGGCAAAGATTTTATAAGTAATTTAGATAATGTAGTTTCTCATCAAATGCTTAATGAAAATTATGGACAACAACAAGAAACTCCTGAACACCATACAGATACAGAAGATAGCATGGGAGTTCAAATTAAACGTTTAGTTTTTAGCGATATAGACCTAACTAGCGATGAATATATTTTAGATGGAGAAAAAGTAAATGGACGAAAAATGTTTGATGAATTTCAATCTATTTTTTCTCAAGATATTATAGAAGCTTTTACCGAAGTAGACGAAACATTATCTGACATTGACAAACTTCAAGAAATGTTTATCGATGAAATTCGTTCTAGACAATTAGGAGAAGAATTCGAAGAAGCTGTTGAGATAATAGAAAGAAAAGTATTTGATTCAAAAACAGGTACGTACATTACAAAAAGAGCTTTTAAATTACCTTTATTTAGTCCTGTTCATTCGAGACGTATCGAACAACTACTTAATTCTATATACACGAATAAAGTAAACAAGATTAAAATGAAAGGTGCGAATCTTATTCAAGTTTCTTCTTTTGGATTTTCTGACGATTTAGATATTAAATTTAATGAAGATGGAGGAGTAAAAGGTTTTGAAGTATTTATGCCGTGGTGGACTAAAAAATATTTTCCTACTGATAAAAATGGGGAAGTAGATATAGAACGCATTAGAAAAGAAGCTCCAGAACTATTAGAAAGTTTAATAGGATATCGTGTTCCTACTGAGGATAAATATTCTATGCCTCCATTAATAATAAAAGACTTTTTACCTAGAGACCAAGGAAGCGCTATTATATTACCTACAGATATTACTACACTTACAGGTTCCGATTTCGATGTTGATAAGATGAAAATCATGATACCTGAAATTCGAGTAATAGGAGGTAAAGTAGAAACTATTAAATACATGACCGATAGTAATTCTACTGAAGAAGACAGATATTTAGAGAAATTTGTATCTGAATGGAGACACTTAAAAGATGTTAAAACTATTCTAAAACAAATAGAAAGTAGACACGCTTCTACAAAAGAAGACTTATTAAGAGCGTTGAAAGAGTTTAAGGGAGAGAAAGTATTCCTTGACATGTATAAAGAAATTAAAGGAGATATTGAAGATAAAATAGAAACTGGTGCAGATAGCGGAGAGTTTTTATCTATTTTGGATTTAATGGATATCATGCATAGAATGCTATCTACTGATGACGATGTTAAACTTTTTGGTAAAAGACAATTTAAACAAGGAATAGCGTCAGAAAAACCTTTATTGAAACTTAAGGGTCAGCTTACTAGAATGATATCTGCTCAATATAGAAATAAAAAAGACATTGTTTCTCATCTTAAAAATATAGAAACAGAAATTTTAAACGAGTTACTCGAAAAATCTATGGACCAAAACTTAATACCTTCTACAGAAGAATTTTCTTCAAGTTCTATAGAAGCTCAGAATACAAAAAAGGCTAGAGCAAATAGAAAACTTGAAATAATGAGAAATATTCTTACTAGTCCAGCTACTACTGAAGCATTAATGACCCCAGGCAATTTCGATAATTTAAAAGCTATAGCTGAAGAAATAGCAGATTATATAGGATTAGATATTAATGAAGTAGGAGTAGATATTTTAACTCCTTCAGGACAAGCTGAAATATTTAAACGTAATATGGCTGGTAAAGAACTTATTGGAATATTTGCTAACCATAATTCTAATCATGCTATTACTCAATTCTTAGATTCTTTTGGAGTAAGTAGCGAATCGCAACATGTTTTATATACATACAAAACAGCTAAGGGTAAAATTAAAGGAATAAAAAATGGAGACCTTACTAAAACTAAAACTTTAGAAGAATTCGTCAGAAAAGGAGAAAAAGCAGGTTTAATATCTAGAGAATTAGCTTCATTTTTAGCAGCCGTAGTAGATAATGCAAAAGAACCTATTTCTAATTTCTTTAATTTAAATACTTATACTGCTGATGTTGTAGCTTATATAGTAAGAGCAGGATTTCCTGCTAGGTTAGCATTATTAACAACTTCTCAACCTATATTAAAAGCATTCACTACAGAATTTTTTAACAGAGGAGGAACTTTAAATGTTGTAAATGCTATATGGGATAATAAAACTCCAAAAGGAGTTAAAAAATTAGGTCTTTTAACTCAAGTAGAAAAAATGCTTATGGAACGTTTGGGGCCAGAAGGCTTTGAAAAGATGAAAGATGACATTCAAGCAAAACCAGGATACTCAGAAGAAGAATTAATAACTTGGTTAAAACAATCTACTATGCGTCCTGACGATAGACCTACTAGTTATTATATAGGTCAATATAAAGTAGCTTTAATGTTTAGAGAAAAAATTAAACCCGCAGCAGAAATTCTAAGTAGATATGTATCTGCTTCTAAAGTAGATGGTACTAATTCTAACAATGCTCCAGGACCTACTATTTCACATACTCAAGCCTTTATTAGAAAAGTAGATGATGTATTAGAGTCTATGAAGTTATATGGACAAGAAGTAATATTTGATGGTAATAACAAACAATATCCAACTATAGGAAAATATTACGAATCCATAAATAAATTTCAAGAGAAACTAGATGAAGAATTTTTATGGAACTTGCCAGCATTTAAAAAAATTCATGAACAAGCCGCTATAAACAAAGGTTCAAATCTAACTCCTGAAGAATTAGAACATATAAACTATTCTGTATTTACTTTTCTTGCTGCTAAATTTGGAAATTTCGTACCAGAAAAAGAAGGAGAAGCAATAGATAATCCTATGGAAGTTATAATAACTAAGTTTCCAGGAAAATTAAAAGAGTATATAGAAAAATATCCTGAACTAGAGGAATATTCTATAATACCTCGTTTAGAAATATTTGAAGTAGATAAGGATAATAAAATTCCTAGTATAGATTTTACAAATATTATTAGAACTACAGGAGAAGAAAAAGATAGATTTACTGAAAGTTGGGAAGATTTATTATTTAAAGACCCTGCTAGACTTAGGGATAAAGATGGCAATCCAATAAATACAGATGAAGAATACGAAGAAAAGAAAAAAATATTTAAAGCTATAGGAAGAAACTTAATACTTCATGCTTATTTTTCTTCGGGTTTTGTATTTAGACCCGGTTCTTATTCTCATATGTTGCCTACTAGTTTTTGGGCTAGTACTACAGAACAAACATTAATAACAGACCTTGAAAATGAAACTATTACTCCAGAGTTTCAAGAGGAATTAGACTCAACAAGTTTTACTAATTTTCAAGAACAAATGAAGAGTGAATCTATGGCTTATGGTCCTAAGTTTCAAAACTTCTTACAACAATATTATCAGAATTTTCCAGATAGAGACAATCTTACTAAAAGAGCGATTAGCTACGGAGAAAATAAAAACATAACTAAGATAGACGATAAGAATAAAACGATAACGGTAAATGCTAAAGAGCTAGTAGAAAAGAATGGCTACATAAGAAATTCCGATGTTTTTTCTGAGAACAAGGATAGAGAAATAGTATTTAGTAGTCATATAAATTACACTAAGAAAAATAGCAATAGAACTTTAATGTATCGAAAAGATGAAGCTTTATCTAATGAAGATGAAGGAATAGTAGTATATTCGCAAATAGATAACTTAGGAGTAAAAAATAAACATATTGAATTTTATCCTGATAAACTTTTGGCCGACTCTATTCATTCTTTTAATTCTATAAATGCCGTAACTAGTTCTAAACAAACGAGTGATTTTGGTCAATATGGAGAGTCTTATTCAAAAACGATAACAGTAGTAAAGGATGGAGTAATTACTGCTGAAGGTGCGGCTTCTATTAAAGCTAAAGAAACAGGATGGCAAAACGTTCCTCTTCCTGGAGAAGATGACCTATCAGGTATACCTTCTACTAAGATTAAGAAAGGCGTTGAAATATCATCTAATAGCAAAGGACTTGCCGCAGCATTAACTAATCCTACTGAAAAAGCTAAATCTAAAGGTAATTTAACACAGTCTTATCCTATAGAATTTAATGGTAAAAAATATAAAGATGTTGAAACAGCTTATCAAGCATTAAAAGATAAGTCTGAAGCTAAAACTAAACCTACTAAAGAAAATAGTAAAAATTATAAATTAATGGTAGATTTAATAAGTGCTAAATTAGAGCAACATCCGAAATTAGTTTCTGAAATTACTAAATCTGGTGGCTTAGCTTGGCTTATATCTTCTACGCATCAACCAACTAAACAAAATACAGTATGGGAAACAGGTGGTCAAAATTGGTTTATAGAAGCTCTTAGTAGTGCCTATGAGCTTGAGATTCAAATAGCTGATTCTGTTGAAACTAAGGATGAAGGCAATTATTATGAAGGAGATATAACTCCTGAACCTAATACTGTATTTGTATTTGGAAGTAACCCACAAGGTAAACATGGAGCGGGAGCTGCTAAAGTAGCTACTACTAAGTTTGGAGCTAAATATGGACAAGGAAGAGGTTTACAAGGAAATGCTTTTGCTATACCTACCAAGGATTTAACTAAAACACAAGGTACAGAACAACATAGACCAACTGCAAATTCGCCATTTATTAAAACACTTAGAAGTTATTATAAAGATAATGCTTTTACAGATGTTTTAACTGATAAGAATCCTGTAGAAAGAAGTGTTTCTGTAAATGAAATAGTGTCTTCTATTTCTGAATTATATAAGGAAGCTAAAAACTATCCTAATAAACAGTTTAAAGTTGCATTTGGGGAAACTGAATTTGGTTTTACTCTTAATGGTTATTTACATGGTGAATTGATAGAAATGTTTAATGCTGCTGGTGAAATTCCTTCTAATGTTATATTTAGTAAAACTTGGTATGATACTGGTAAGTTAAATTTATCGACACAACTAGAGGCTAAAGATTTAGGAGAAACAACTATAGACGATTTAGGAGACCCTGTAGCAGGGGCTTTTACTTTCGGACTTCCTGTAGATAAGCAAAATAAAGCAGAAGCTAAGATGGAAGAAAAAACTGATGAAGCTTGTAAACTTAATATAAATAGAAAAAAATAACATGGGTTGCGTAAGACTTATAACTCCTAAAACAGGACCTAATAAAGGAAAAAGAACTCAATCTATTCTTTATAATAGAATGGTAGAATTCTTAGAAAATGCTGGAAAAACTGAAAAACAAGCCGAAAGTATAGCAAATAAAAGATATGCTTATACTTTTTCTCCTGAGTTTAAAGCAATTTTCGATTATACTGATGTTAATTCTATTGATGAAAACGGGGAGCCTTTATTAGAAGCGCTAATTGCTTTAAAAACTGCTCAAATTGAAAAACAAACCGAGACAGAACTATCAGATTCAGAAGTAAATGAAATATTAAAATCTACTCCAGAAATTATAAGTGCTTTATATGAAGCAGAAAATTTAGACGTAGATGCGGATGTACAAATAGTAGATAACGGTAAAGAATTAAATTTATCAGAAGAAGAAATAAAAACTATACATACTAACTATACAAAATTAATGAATAAAGGAAGAGAAGGAGACTCTCTACCTTTTAAAGATTTTGTAAGAATGTTTGAAAATACACAAGTGTTTAAAAATAAAGACACTTACTTTCTTGGACAATGGGATAAAAACAATCTTGTATTTCAAATACAATTAATTAGTGCTCCTACATCTTTTGGAATTTTTGGAGGAATTAAAAAACTAAAAACAATAGCCAATGTAGCAGCGTCTGTTCCAGAAGACTTAGGTAAAATGTTAACTAGTAAAAAGTTCGGTTTTTATAAAATAGAAGCTCCTCATGAAAGTCCTTTTCGTGGAAAAAAGATAAAGAAAAACTTGTATTTCAGTAGTAAAGAAATTGCTGAACAAGTATTTAAATCTAACGCCGAAGACATTACTTCAGACAAAATAAAAGAATACGATTCTTATTTTAATAGATGGAAATTAATACTTAAATTAAAGAAAGATTTTGAAGCGGGTAATTTAGACAACTTATTTCCAACATTAAAAAGTTTAGGTATTTATGACAAAAACGCTTTAGCAATAGCTAGAAAAATAAAGTCAGGAGAATTTACTAAAAAAGACATTAACGAAGCCGTTAGAACTCTTCTTAAAATGAGCGCTAATAACGCTGTAAAAATACAAATCGGAGATAGATTAAATAATCCTGAAATATATAAGGACCTTAATACAGATTTAAATAAATCTTTAGCTGAATTTCTTTCTAACTTCGGAATAAAAACAGAAACATATGACCAAATACAAGAGTCTTTAGGTGTAGATGCGATAGGAACTGTAGATATTATTAATAAAATTATTAAAGTAGATAAGAATGACCAATCTGGGTATCCAGAAGAAGCGGGTAGATTAATCGCTTTCATGATGCAGCATAATCCCTTAGTAACAGAAATACTAGGAGATATGGACAGGTTTGGATTATTTAAAAGTCTAACTACTAAAGAAGAAAAACTAAAAGTTGTAGGAGATTTAATAGCTGAAGAACTTCATAACAAAACAAATACTTCTATACCAAAAAGTCTTAAGGATAAAATAAAATTATTAGTAAAACAATTTCTAAAATTTGTAAGTCCTATTAGGATGAAAAGAATTAATAGAAATATAGGAATAATAACTGATAATATTTTAGTTAAAAATCAAGCCCTTATAACAGCCTCTACATTTAAACCGGGGGCAGAACCTCAAACAGTTAAGGAAATTATAGAAAAGAGCGTAACTAAAGTAGATTTACAAGAAGCTTTAAAAACCGATGAGTTTGCAGAAAGTATAGTAGATGAAATGGCGGCTACCTTTATACTTACAGGTAGTATTACTTTAGCAGAACAAGGTACTATATTCAGACCTAATGAAAATCAAGTACATGACCTCGATTGGGTATCTCCTTTAAATAGAAACGCTACTAAAAAAGAGTTTTTAAAGATGTATCCAGAAGCTGTATTTTTAAGAGATATAGAAGGAGAAGAAGGCTATGCTACAGATAGTTGGATAATACCTCCTAAAGGATATAGAATAATACAATTCAGAACAGTAGGAGAGAATAAACAAATACTAGGATATAAAATACAAAAAAAGGATACGGGAGAAATAGTAAGTTCTTATAGAGGGTATTCAGATTCTTTCATACATTCTCATGGAACTGGAAATATAGAAGGTAAAATAATAGATATTTTTAGCTATGAAGAAAACCAAATAGCTGAAAACACTAAAGGAACTTCTAAAGTAACTTTATCTTCAGGAAAAAAGTTAAAAATAGCCAACTGGAAAAATACTTTCGGCGCTAAAATATCTTTCGGTAGACTTAAAGATTTATGGGATTATAATAGATACATTCCTAACGATAATGTATACGGTAAAGCTAAAACTAAAGCATTATATAAAGAATATAGAAAAACTGCTGAGGCTGAAGCCGGTTCAGAAAAAGACGTTGAAGATTTCAAAGCTTATATAAAAACTAAACCAACACAACAGGGTGAAGCTGCTTCTCAACCTATTACTCCTCAAGCTCCAAAAAAAGGAGGTCTTGAAACCTTAGTTAAACCTCCCCTGCCTCCTAGAGCAGAAAAGAAAAGATTAGAAATATTATTTCTCGCTAACCAAGGGTATATTAAACCTCAATCTCTTGACCAACTGACCAAAGCTGTTAATGATTATAATAGAAAAATAGGAAGCGACGTATTAGAAATTAAAAAAGCGTCTAGCGGAAGCTACTATATTAAAACTAATGGTAAACAGTTACTTCAATTAGAAAGTGGCCAAACATTAAAAGGAACTAAACCAGACAAAGAATTAAACATGAAGCTAGCTCAATTCCTAGCTCAATTTGGAATTAGCATACAACATTTAGAATCTCTTCAAGAAAGAACTGGAGTAGACGCCGTAGGAGCAGCAGATATTATTAATAAAATAATTCTTATATCTAAAGGAAAAGAAGATGCTAATACTTTACCTGAAGAAGCCGCTCACTTTGTCATTGAATTATTAGGAGATAATCATCCTTTAGTTCAAAGAATGTTAGAAGTAGTAAAAGGTACTGAAGTTTATAATCAGGTCGTTAGAGATTATGGAGATATCTATAATGGAGACGAAGAGTTATTACTTAAGGAAGCAGCAGGTAAAATGTTAGCTGATGCTATTATAGATAAAAATCCAGAAGTAATTGAAAATACTCCTCGAGGAATATTAGGTACTCTTCAAGCTATGTGGAATGCTTTCTTAGATATATTTAAAAATATAGATGAAAAAGCAATAGACCAAAAAGTAGAAGATGTATTTGGACAAGTAGCTGATAGCATATTTAAAAATGAAATATCTGAATTTAAAGTAGAAAATTTAAAATTAAGTAAAGCTTCAGTATTATTTCAAAAAGATAATAAAAGAGACAGTACTCTAGATGTAATGAAAAATACACTAGAAAAACAGCAAGATGTAATTACTAAACGTTTAGCTATTTTTAAGCGTTCAGGAAAAGAAGAATTTTTAGCTAAAGAAAGAAAATTACTTACTGAATTAGAAACAGCTTATGACCAAAACAGATATCTTCATGGAAATATTGCATTTCTTCAACAAATTCGTACAGAATTAGCTGCTGTATTAGGCAGAGAAGATGGCACAACTGAAGAAGAAAAAGCAGGTAAACTAAAAGCTTTAGAAGACGCCATAGCTAATCCAGATGTCGCAAACCTAAATAATTTAGCGGGTACTCTTCGTACTATGAAAGGATACTTTTCAGCTTATGGGCCTATTTTAGCAGAATTAAAAGATGAACTCGACAATCGAGTTAGAGAATCAGATAATACTATAGGTCCTAAAATAAATTATACAGGTCTAAGGATGATGATTAAAGATGCTTTAGACGATGTTAAAAGTATAGAAAACAAATACTATGAATTAGGAATACCTGTAGTAGCTAAAGCCTTAAAAGAATTTGCAGGAGATAGAGGTGTAGATAAAGACGGTAATGAAATAGAATTAGATATTGAAGGAGCATTAAAATTAGCTTCTAAAGATATAAGTACACTTGAGTATTGGTTAGACCCTTTAGCTGAAACAAATGACCCGATGTTAATGTTGATAGATAAAATGGTTAAGTTTTCTAAACAAAAAGCCAGATTAAAAATTAACGATATAAAGAACGATTTGCTTCAAGCTCAAAGCGAATTAGAAGCTGCTGGAATAAAGGACACCGATTGGATGTATGAACGTTTAAATGGTAAACTTACAGGTAATATTATATCAGATATTAATTATGCTGAGTTCGAAGAAAAGAAAAAAGCTTTTACTGATAGTATAGGACCTAAACCTGACCCGGGAACTAAAGAAAATAAAATTTGGGGTAAAAAGTATTCAGAC
>Ga0233412_10000303_pt1 | contig 29406 bp, 50 predicted proteins | sample Na_anoxic_4_MG_FD_180667 | JGI IMG/M metagenome (GOLD analysis project Ga0233412, IMG submission 180667) | Seawater microbial communities from Saanich Inlet, British Columbia, Canada - Na_anoxic_4_MG | ecosystem: Environmental > Aquatic > Marine > Inlet | place: Canada: British Columbia... | reverse complement strand
CATGTACTTCTTCTTAATGATCCTATGAAGATTCTTTTGTTGTTCCATCCAACTTTTAGGATGAGATTTTTTAAGTGCAAAAGTAATATGGTTATATACTGTCCACAATGAATCAAGCGGTGCATTATAACTATGCGCTGGTTTTTTACATTGTTCTTTAATAACTATAAGTTGAGAACTTGATATTATACCTTCTTTAAAGTATAAAAGACCCATAAGTTCTGCAGTTTGCTCATCAGTTATAGTAATATCTTTCATCTCTTCTTTATCCTGTATAAGCTCTTTAAAGTATACATTAGCATTACCTATTTGAGATTTGATATGATCTTTAACTTCTTTAACAGCATCTCCTTTATGGATTCGGCCATAATTACTCATGTCCCCTGCTATTAATCCGTTTCCACATACAAATACGTATGCTCCTATTGCGCATCTAAAGCGCATTGTTTTATCATAGGAGTTTGCCCAAGCAAACATTAGTCCCATATCAGAGTCATTACCATAATTCAGGTGATAAATACCTTGAGCAATTTCTCCATTAACATTTTTTCTATATTCTGTATTATTTAATGTGAAGTTGTTAGCACTTAACTCAGCTATAACTTCATCAATAATTAATTTATGTCCTACTGGCGTGTAGGTACTTCCATGTGTAGGAAGTGGTACAGATGCTAAACCTTGAGCATCTGTTGTAATAACATTTATTGGCATAATTTTTCTTATTAAAATAAACTTAATTGTTGTAATGCGGGACCTGCTACATTATCAATTTCTCTATATATTGCTTGAATATAATATTGATCATTGATTCCATAGTCTTCCCATTTTTTCTCTTTGTGGTCATTCATGATATTAATCAACCACTTACCACTTTCTACTTGTATCTCCCTTGTATCTCCTTTATTACACTTATAGATCTTAGACCCTTTGTTACTTATGTAATATCTAATAGTAGGTTGTAAAGATTTTTCTTTATAGTAACCCCTTGGATCTGCTTTAATTTCAGCCTTTTTAGCTATCATATAAGCTTGCTCTGTATAAGCTCCTGCCATTTCACCTTGCATATCAGGCGTTCTCCAAAAACCATCAACATGAACTTCATAAAAACCATATTTCTTAATGCATTTTATCTTTTCAGCTAAAGGTACATTAGGATTATATAAATTTTTCTCAACAAATCTCTCTCTAAACTCCCAGTTACCTTTTATTTTCTTACCTATACAATAATCAAATATGTTATTGTTAGTGGCAAGATAAGCTTCAGGTGATACATTGTGTACAAAAAAGTAAAACAGTGCTTTAGAAGTTACTAAGTTGCTTTTATTCTTATGTAGAGCAAGTCCATTAAATTCAAAGCGCCCTTTACATTTAGTAGGTGCGTAATAATACTTATCATTCTCTTCTTTTACTAGAGCATGAGGAGCATCAGATAGAATTTTATCCATCTTTTCTTTAGTCACTTCTTTAAATTTGTTAATAGCAATATAATTATTAACGTCAGCAAGAATTAACTTTTGGTATTCATCATGATCTAATTCTAACATAGTTAGCTTTTCCCACTGGTTACATATATCAATATACTTATCAATATATTCTGTAGGTATCATAGTCTCAACACCATCTGTGTTTTGCATCAAAGGTATTGCTCCGGGAATTCCCTCCTTTATCATTTCATATAACATCATAAGGCTTAATTGACCATTAATAGTTATTTGCATAGTAAATTGAGGATCATACAAGAATGAAAACTTATCATTTGATAAACCATATGTACTATTTAGTATAATTTTATATACATAGTTTCTAGGATCTGATTTAGGGATCTTAACCCTTTCATCATAAAACCAAGAATATAGTTCACAGAATACATCACTGTTTATATGAGCTGGTGACCATTTATTTTTAATAGCTAGATTAGGGTAATAACTTTTGACGTCACTAGTCATAATAGTCATACCTTCATTAGCCTCATAAACTCCACTTTTTCTAGCTCCATGAACTCCACCTAGACCAAAGTCAATTTTTACACCATCTGTTTTAACAGAGTATTTTATACTTCCTTTAGTATTTAGAGGATCTATAATAGAGTCATTGAATTTCTCATGCAAGTTCTGTAGTTCTGGTGTATTGAATTTGATGTAAGGTAAGATGATGTCTTTGACAATGATCTTAGTTCTCTTTGTTTGCGCATATTTGATCTCCTTTTTCTCCCTTCCTGTTTTCTCAGAGAGAAAGTGGAGAAAGAGTTCTTTGGAGATTTTTGGTTCTGATGCACTATATAAATTGATTCCATACTCATTAGTTAATGTTTTTCTTAGGTTAATTTGTTCTTTGCTTAGGAAAAGTATTTCTTTAGTTGATTTTACATCATTAATACAATAGTTAACAATCATATCAATTTCATCTTGAGTTGTAATTGCTTCCGCATGATGTATAGGCATATCTTGAAGATTTTTCCAATCCATTGAAAATTGTATCCATTTAAGAGATGATCTCTTAGCAGGGTTATCCCAATGATTTAGTTTAAATACATCCAATTGAGGAATGCGCATACGTGATTCATAAAATTCTAACCATTCTCTATTTCTAGATCTTTCAATTGTATCTTGTGCTTTTTCATATATATTATGTGCTAATAAGCAGCCTTTTAAATGGGACCAATTATCAGCATGTCTTAAGATGTACTCTGTTATTTGTGCATCAAAAGCAAGACCATTATATGAAATGTGTCTTTCTTTATTATCTATATTTGTTTGTAGAAACTTAACAAGTTCATCAAAATCATTTCTTAGATCATGGACAACAAAGATTTTCTTCTCTCCTGTCTTATAATCTTCAAAGACTCCGCAAAAGAAATTAATCATAGTTTCATAATCCATTACCCAATGATTCATATAGTAGTTTTTAAAGTTTACTTATTGTAAGCACTCTGCATATTTGAGCATATCTTCCATGATTTTTACTATGCTGTTCTTTACATAGTTTCACACATGTCAAGTATAATTCGTTACCCTTAGGCATAAGTTTAGGTTTTTCACTAAAATCTATTTTTTCATTATACATTTCTGTTACGAGTTTTCTTTTCTCATCAGGCATGTCATCAGGTTCAAGTGTTGCATCATATTCACGGTGTGTACCTACATATGATACAAGCACAAATGTTTTTTTACTCATATTTTTAAAAATTAGTGCCAAAAAAAGCAGACTATTAATCTGCTTTTCTTGACTATTAATAAAATTTATTGTTTGATAATCTGAGGCCCTTTAGCTACTTTATCAGGATTAGACATTGTTTCCATATCTAAAGCTGTAGAATAATCAAAGTCTTCATGATTGATTGCAAAATTCTTAATGAATGTTTCTACGTCAGATTTATCAGTAAGATAGTATTCACTATAACTTTCCTGTTGAACCCTTTGTTTCTTAAAAGGTTCTTCTTGAGTAGCTCCTATTTTTAGTTTTTGAGGATGACCATTATCATCCAATCTTGGAATCATATGGAAAGTATCCTTTTTACTTTTACCTATAATAGCTAAAGTTTTAGCCATTGGATTATAGAGACATTCTACAAAAGGGCAATTCTCTGTAATTGGTAATAAACTAAATGAAGGTATTTTAGCCCATTCACTTTTTGCAAGCATCATGTTTGGCTCAGGCCAGTTGGTTTTTGACATATTTATTGATTTTGATTAGTTTACGAAATTAAATATAATCACTTTAAATTCAAAGCATTTACTGACATTTTTAATTCCTCTTTTTTAAAATTAGGTTTACTGCATAGTTCACCAACTTCTTTTAGAAGATTAACCATTCCTGGAAAATCAACATTATTTGTAGTTAGGAACTTAGCATAAGTATCATAATAATTCTCAGGATACAAGTAACTATCAATAAATGCATAGTTAGCTGTACTTGGTCCATAATAATTTTTAATCTTGTTTTTCAATGAGTTAGATATCTTTGAATACCTTCCTGCTATTACATGATTAAAATCTTTTTCATGTTCTGATAAATTAAATATGTATACTGCTTTATCATGATCAACTTCTTTGTAATCTTCATACAAAGAGTTTCCTAATAAACCCTTATCTTCAAAATTTAAAAATTCATCATCATCTCTTAAATAGTGCAAACATACCAACTTAATATCTTCTATAGTTACATTTTCCTCCCATGAGAAATATGTGTTTATAGGAGATATGCTTCCTCTTTTTAATCCTAATACCGGGTAGAGAAAGACTTTACTTTTTTGAAAGTACCCCTGGTATATATCTTTTATTTTTTTTACTGCCATGGTTTTATGTAACTATAAAGTTACTTGACCCAAAGCGAACTCATATGGTAGTGTATAATCTTTCTTAGTATAGTGATAATTAGCTATTTTTAATATGCCATCTAGTTGAGATTGCCAGTCAAGCATTGATTCAACACTAACGGGAAAAGAGTATACTTGGTTATATTTATCTATCACAATAAAGTGAAAGACATACTCGTAATCAGCTGTATCAGTATGGTTAGCTTTAACCATTCTCATATATATAGCAGCTTGCATCCAGTATTTATAATAATCAACACTATCTTTAAACTCTTTCAGGGTTTTACCTGTAGTTTTCAAGTCATTAATATAGACTTTCTTAGTAGCATGATCTATTATATAATTATCAACTATACCTTTTATCCCAAACGGATACTCTTGCAATTGAGCTGCAAGAGGTTTTTCATTATGTACTTCAGTTAACTCAAAAGTTTCTTCACCCATTCTAAGAAGTTCTCTAACTTTTCTGTTAGTTTTCAAAGCATTTACTGCTTCTTCACATCTATCAAGAGTTGTTTGATCTATAACATCTTTGTTTTCTGATTGTTTAAGATATGAAAAGTAGTTAATACTTTTAGAAGTAAACACTTTATTTAAGCGTTTAGTGTCTCCTGTTAAAGCATCAACTTTTTTTAAATCTTTATCATCTTTTAATTTTTGATGTAAGTCATTATTTTTAAGCCATTGAAGTACTTCATCTTCATAATCATGAAGATCTTTTAATGGATCATTTGTTTCTTGCCATAACCTGTAAATAAATTCAATTACCTTTTTGTTACTAACGCCAGGTACATCACTTGGCATTACTGAAAATTGGTCATCAAACATTTTTTTATCTAAAATTAAACAGTGAATTACTTTCCCATCTATTAAATAAGTTGCTAAAGAATCCTCTTTTTCTTTTAAAATGTACCAGTTATAAAAAGCTTGAGCAGAGTGGATTAGTTTGTTTAAGCTAGAATAACTAAAGCAAAAGTAATCTTCATAAAACTTTTCTATAGGACTACTTGTGTTTATTGTTTTTGTATCTATCATTTTTTATTTTTTTAAGAGTCTTGAGTTTCTAATTGAGTTGTTTGTTGAATTGCTTGTTCTTTAAAATAGTTTTTAACTTCATCAGATACTGTTATTTTACTTATAATAAAATGTTTAGTATTTGATTCTCTTTCCATTACAGCTTTTACAGCTTCACATGTTTCAGTAAGAGTCTCCATAGTTAAAACTTCTTTATCCATTAAAGTTTGAATCATAATATCTTCTGTAATATTAGTCCAATGGTTTTTGATGTTTAAGAATTCTATCATGCTTTTAAAGTTAACATGATTTTTTTCTTTATAACTGTACATAATTTCACCACATTCCCTTAGTAGCAACATTACATAATGACATGAAAGATTAAGATTAGAACTAGCCATTATTTCCATAGCCATTACTATATTTTTTCTGTCATCTGCTTGAAGCATAGTTTTTAATTCTTCATATAGTTCTGAGTTGATTATTGTTGAATCTTCATTAATTAAACCAATGATAGATTGTTGTGAGTAGACATTTGGATCTGTACATAAATTATAAAAATGAACCCAATCATTCATATTTACTTTTTGATAACGCATATACTGTGTATAATTAGGATCTAAATCTTCTATAGTTTTATCATACAAGGTCTCTCTATTGTTATAAGTATTGTGTAGCATTACATGTACACCAGATATGTGACTTTTTAACAGTATATAATCTTTATTATAAGTGTCAAGAGTTGATATTAGCTCATCATAATTGGTATAGTGATTATCATAATTGATTTCTATAAATTTTATAAAAGCAGGTAAACTTACTTTAGTATAGTATTCATCTGATACATATTTATAGAAACTTTTAGAAGATGCAAATTTTGCATTTGCTTTATCTTCAGTTACAGTTACAGTTATTTTATTTTTCTTACCCCATTCTCTTACTTTAAATCTAGGAACGTTACATCCAGGATAAAAATAAAGTTTATCTTTAGGATTAGGTGTATATATTTTAGAAATACTACTTTCTTTAAAAGATACCCAGTCATGAGATAACTTATCAATACTCCATGTAAAACTATCAGCAAGTACATTTCTTACAGGTATATTTGTTATAATTATGTTGTCATCAAATTTATTTGTGATATTCATCTTCTTTTATTTTTATAAATTCATCTTCTTCAATCTCTAAGTATTTATTCCATTCTTCATTAAGAACTATAGTTACTTTTTCAGTAGTAGATTTAGGACTTATAGTAAAGAATTCATCATTATTAGAACGTTCAAGTCTATATAAGTTACTACTATATATAGTAGGGATTAATTCTTTAATTGCTTTTAACTCTAATTTATCATTACTTTTCATATAATCAAGTAATCCTTCTTCATCTAAATTCATTAGAGTGTTCCAATCAGTTGTGTTTAAAAAATGTTTAACACTTTTACTTTTAGTGTGTCTATTTACTACCCAACCATGATCTTGTGCTATTTTAAATAGCTTATATAAAGTTTTACCTCTAAGATCAGCATGTATTAAAAGTTCTATACCCATGTTATTAGTATTTCTATCACTACTATCTAGCATTGCATAAATACTTTCATAAACTTCATCATCTTCAAGCTTAACTGTTGAATTTGCATTAGCACCAATGTAATCTTCAGTAAGAACTTTTACTTTGTTAGTAAGAATATAATACATTATTTCCATTGCTTTACCTGTAATGAACTCTTTATCATAATAAGTAAATATACCACCATTAGCATCATATTGTTTTAAATTACTATAAGCATCATTAGTTGATACAGTCCTAAGTGTTAAGTCTAATCCAAGTGTTAACTCTGTAAAATAATTATCAAGATAATCAACTTCTAGATCTTTAACCCAAAATGAACCTGATTTAGAAAGTTCAAAAAATAAACTATTTAACTTTGGTGTACCATACATATTTACATCTTCAGCTGGTTCATCAAGTCCAGCAATTGCTGTAGCTTTAGTAATGTCATCAGTAAGAGTTGCATTATTTAATTTGAGATATTCTTTTATCCTTGATTTGGATAATGAATGACCAGGTAATACGTATACCTTATCTCCTTTAACTATAGTGTGTTTATCACTACCTTTAAATATATTTGTTATTTTACTATAAGTTTCTCCATCTACAGAATATACTAATCCTGTAAATAATAAATTTCCGTGTCCTTCTTTTTTATAAACATAATTACAAGGCTCCTTAGGAAAAGGAAGCCTTGTAATATCTGTTATAGAAGCTGATTTAAGCTTATATGTCATTATTTAGTTGCCATTTTTACTACTTCAGGATTCATCATAAGCTTTTGAAATTTTTGCTTATTACCATTTAAAATTTCTCTTACAGCATAATACTTAAGATCATTTCCAAATACATCATCAGTAGTTAATTTAGTAATTCTATCAATTATAGGTTGATTGATTGTGTTGCTTTCAGCATGGTGTAGAGCATAATTAGCAAAACGGGTACATAATACAGAAGCAATATCTGCTCTATAGTTATTATCTATTCCGATTGCTTCTGTAAGAAGTTTAACAACATGGTCATCTGAAGCATGTGTTAACATTACTTTAGGATGTACTAACTTATCTAATTTATTATTAATAAATAAAGTAAATAAATTTGAAAACTCCTCTCCTACTGATCCTTCTCCAATCATTTGGATTAAAGGCAAATCATCTTCAAAACTATCTAAACTAGAAATAGCATTAAAGAAAGTAGTAATACTTCTTGCATTAGTCTCTTGAGTTACTGTCTCAGGATGTAATAATAAGAAATTAATACATCTGCTGTCAATATCTTCAGATTCTGCCCATTTAGCCCATACTTCAGCATCAAACTTAAGATTAATACTAACAAATCTTGTTTTTTGTGCTGAATCTATTGATTGTACTAAGTAATCACCATTATCTGGATTTGCTGTTAATATAATATGCCAGTTCTTAGGTAACTTCCAAGAAATATATTCTTGTCTATCAACTAGTTCCATCACAGCTTGAATAAATCTTACATCTGCTCTATTCCAATCATCTAATAATAATATGCCACCTTCTGCTTTGTCTGCTATCCATTCTGGTGGACAATATCCCATTTGTGATTTACCTGTTGATTTATAACCTTTATTTCTATAATCTTCAAGTAAATGCTCATCTGCCCATTTCATTGACCATTTAGCTACTTCACCTTCTTTAGCCATATTCTTAGCCATTTGAAATTGTCTAATTGGATATCCAACTAAATCACCTAATTCTTCAATTTGAGCTAAATTTAACTTTACATAGTTTAAATTCTCCTCTTTTGCTAATTGAAGCATTGTACTTGTTTTCCCAATACCTGATTCACCTACAACCTCTGTAGATATAGGGTTTTTACCGTCTATTTGTAATTGTTTATTTGTCTTTATGATGTGGCTTAAAAATTCTTTTAACTCATCAATGTTTAAACTTACTGCGTTGCTCATTTTTTTTAAATTAATTTAGTTTAACTGTATTACTGATCCTGGAAGACTGTCATTCATAGACGAACATTCTGATAATACCCATAGCATTCTTCCCTTTGCTACAGGATCTGGATTAGGAGCTTCTCCATCTGTGAAATATACTATACATGAGAAATCTCTTGAATGCTCATTATAATAATCTATCACTGGTTGAAAGCTAGTACCTCCTCTTCCGTGTACTTTGATTTGACCATCTTCTGGCTTCTTGTATTTACCTATATGACTGATAGCAGTATCACACTGAATCACTGTCACATCAGCACCTGTTTTATGCATATGATGTATTTCATGGAAAAACTCCACTAATTCATCACTACTTACAGACCCTGAGGTATCAATCGCAACAAGAATATGTTTCTTTTGTTTTATTCTAAGACCTGGTGATCCAATAAACCTTCTACTAGGTTTTCTTCTGGTCTTCTTAGTATAAGTTTTACTAGAACCTCCTGTAAACATTCTTAAGTACCCTTTCCAATCAAATTTGGCAGGTTCTTCTTGGTTAAGCATGTCTATGTAGTTCTTAATCTCTCCAGGTAGTGTTCCTCTAGTTTTACTTACTTGATTACTTACTTCCTTTAACTGATAGTCAATCTGTTTTTGGATTAACTTCTTATCAGCTTCATTAAGTCCGTCAAATTCATTCCAAGTAGAATGTTCCCAATGATTTTCTCCTGGATGTCCAGCAGTGTTTCCATCACAACCGTTACCCATAGCTTCATTAAGACTTTCACATGTACTTTTACCATTTTGATCCATTGTTTTTTCCAATGTCTTATAGTAATAGTCAGTTCCCATTCTGGTTTGTAATGAATTACCATGCTCATCTTCAAAGTCCTCAAGAAATAATGCTCTCATTGGTATCTTTAGAGATTCATCTCTTGCTTGTTCAGTAGTATATTCTCCTGCGTCAAGTTTTCTTTTAATCTCATCTATAAAGATTTTAGTATCATCTGTATAAGATTTTTTATCTGGATAACTGCCACCAGGCATATAAGATCTATCAATATATTGATTAATCTCTAAATCAGCTGCTATATTAAAAAGTCTCTTATTTTTATAAGAATCTCTTAATAATAGGTGTTGAAACGCTATATGTAATACTTCATGCTTTAAAATACCAATCTTGTATTCTTGAGATAAATTTTCCCAGAATGTTGGATTAATAGCTAATTGAGCATTCATGCCGTTTTTACTTACACCTGCTGTATCAAGATCTTTTCTCCATACTTTGTTTAGTGTAATAAGAAAGAGCCCGTAAAAAGGCTCTTTTAGCATTAACTGTTTTGTTGCTTTTGATAAAGTTTCATGATTTGTCATATTTTCTTTGGTTTAAGTTCTATGTCAATATATTCTAAAAAAGTAAATCCATAATCTCCTAATAAAGACATCAGTTCTTTTTTAAATACATTAAGCATAAATGATAATTCTAATTTTTTCTTTCTACTTACTGCAATTTCATATATCTTTCTGAAAGATAAGCTTGCTATGTTAGTATCATGATCTAACAGCTTCTCTGTTACTTTTTCATGTAACAAAGGGCATTCTTTTTTAAATTTTGAACTATTATTAAAAAAGTCTTCTTTAGATGTTTCTTTTAATAAGCATAAAATGTAAATTTGAGATTTTTCAAAGTCTGATTGTTCTAAAATTGTTAAAGCTAAATTTACAGATAAGACATCATTAGATATCATCATTGTTTTAAGTTCTGTATAGTTATCTGACGATACTACGGCTTGTTTTATTAAATCATTCATTTTCTTATTTATTTTTCTTAGTTTTTAATTCCATGTCTTTTCTGTAAAATTTACCTAATATGTTGCCATTATAGGATTCTACTTTAAGAACATCTTCTTTTATTTGGTATGATAATTCTGCAAAGTTTAAATATTTTTTACTAAAACAATACTCAACTATGAACTTGACAAATGCCTTTTCACCTTGTTTTTTAATATCTTCATTTAGCTCTTTACAGGATCCAGTATAACTTTTCCAATCTGATTCTTTAATCACAATTTTAAAAGTTTTTCTTGTACCAGTCTTAGTTTTTTCTCTTTTGCTTATTCTTGTTTTTCTTTTATGTGCTACAGATTTTTTACCTATGTAAAACTTACCCGTTTTAAGATTTATTACTTTATATATAAATCCAATTGTATCTTTAGGCATACTTTTTACATCATGTACTGGTTTTCCTTTATAAGTCCAAATCATATTATAATATTAATGGTTGTAAACACTTTTTAGTTTTAAGCTTACCATATTCATTAATAGAATCAGATAAATCTTTTGAAAGATTTAAATATATTCCAGGTATACCATACTTTTCATCATACTTATTCATTGCTATTTTACCAGCAGCATCATTATCAAATAAAGTCATTATTTTTTTATACTTTAAAGCATAAGAAGATAAAACTGATTTTGATAACATTGTATTTTCACTAGGAGGTGCAACAGACTCAACATTAAGGTTAAGTGAATTTAAAGACATTATATCCTTAAGAGAAGAACAAAGTATTAATGTAGGGTGTTTATATTCTAATTGTTCTGACCCTTGTACATAAGGTAAAACATTAAAGAATTTATACTCACTTCTTTTGGGTTGATATAGTTTATATAATTCACCATTAGATTTAAAATAACCATACATGTATAAACCGTTTATTACTATTTCATCTATTCCTGATTTAGAATTCTTAGTCATACTATAACTATCTAAAGGCTTAACATTATATTTAGAAAGCATTTTAGAACCAAATCCAAATTGTTTCCAAAATTTAGCATCTAATTCATTCCATTTTCTTGTAGTATGTGATGTTATTTTAAATTTAGCTTGTTCTATTAATTCTACTTCTTCATATTCCTTTATACCTCTATTACCATAATCATCAATTATTTTAGTAATTGCTTCACGGTAAGGCAGGTTATGCAATGTTGCTACTAAATTAACAGCATCACCACCTTTACCAGATGAAAAATCTTTAAACATATATTTATTATTCATAGTACTAAAGTATATTGTCATTGAAGGTTTAGAGTCTTTGCTGTTAAACATAGATAATAATGAAACCTCTTGTCCATGTAATCTTTCCTGTAGGTTACAATAATGTTCAAATATCCAAGGTACTGGAATTTTATTAATTGATAGTTTTGTTCTAATCATAATAATTTATTTAAAAGGGGCTATTAACCCCTTTTATTTTATAATTCAAATTCTTGAGTATCTGCTCCTATATCAGTAGCAGAAGGAAATCCTCCGTCATCATCAGCTTCAAAGCTTTCAACTTCTTTCACTTTTTTTTTACGGATATGATCATTCTCAGTAAATGTATAAACTTGACTTAATGTTGAATCTATCTCAGTACTTTCAAATGGAATACCAGCTTTAGAAAACTTAGGAAAAAATAAATCATAATTAGTATAACCTCCTTTGTTTTGATATTCTTTACCTCCTAAGCATGAATTTATAAACACATCTCTATAAGGAGACTGTTCATTCATATGAGATATTAAACCTTCAATAGTGTCATGTTTGCCATCTTCAGTTTCAAACCAATCAAGACAACCTGTTGCTACACAAATGTTTTTTAACATTTTTACAATCTCAAGGTCTCTGTTGATTATGATTCCACCAGGAAGTTCTTTATCCTGATAAGCCCATTCACTTACTCTTACTCTACCTACTTGTCCTTTGTGACGTCCTAATTCTTCATTGGTCTTATTAATAAAAAACCCTTCAAAATCTTTACCTAAATCTGTACCTTCACAGTCAAGCATAAGATTATATGCTTCATCTCCCCATGGGTATTTATCTAAATAAATAGAATTAATTTTTACAACTCTATTACCTGGTTGTAACGTCTTTGGAACTCCTGCTCCTTTCCCACCTGTAGGGATGTCTTTTGTACTTATCATATTCTTATTTTTGTTATTGTTCAAACTTTGTTATTGCTTCTTTTACTAAATTAAGGTCATTTGGTATGTCATTTTCCTTGAACATTCCCATTGGTGATTTACAGGTATTTGCGCCATCTGTTTGAGTTTCAAAAACATATTGCATTTTACCATCTTTACCTTTCTTTACTTTTCCATAAAGCACAATGGAAAATAAACCTTCAAGAGTTAATTTTTCATCAACCATTTTTCCAATAGTTTTTGCTTTCTGTTTTCTTTTGCCACTTGCGTCTGTAGTTTCTTCTGAATGAGTCATAAAGAAAATAGTCAAGTCGTCTCTCATGTTAATAGGTTCTTTAGCTACTTTAGCTAACCATTTACCTATATCAGTGAATTTTTCAAAGCCTTTTTCATCAGCTCTATCAAAAAATTCAAAGGCTGACATGTATTGCCAGTCATCTATTATTAAGGTTTTAATGTCAGGTCTGTCATTATTAACATACTTCATTGCTTTTAATATTCCTACTGGAGTATTAACGCCCGACATTCTACCTTCAAGATTCTCTTTGCTAACCATTGGATAGTTAGCTTTCCATCCTTTAAATGGTAATGGTTTATTAGCTACATTGATAAAGAAAGTTTCCTCAGGTTTAAGGGTTCTTGCTGATGTAGTTTTACCAGAACCAGATTCTGCTATTATTAATACACTTGTTGCCATAGTTAAAATGGTTTTTGATTTGCATCCGTTATTACATCATTAAGCCAAAGCTTAAAGCTAATAGGTTCTCTCATATGGATGGCAGCATAATCTCTTATTGTCATTTGGTCCATAGGAAGATCTAAATTAGGATCTTTAGGGATAATTAAGTCATCAGCTTCTTTAGCTGACTCAATTGGTTTAGTTACTTCAATCAGTTCATCAACTGGGATAAAGTATCTACAGTGACCATTAGGCATTGGTTCAGATGCAGCATATTCTTCTTTAAAGTGAGGATTATGCTTTACTTTGTAAAGTGTACGGTTAGGGTCTTCAGATTCAAGTTCCATACTTACCTTTTCAGTGTATAGATCTGTACCTTTTTCCAATTCACTTTCAAAAAATCCCATATGTAATCCTGTTAGACCTTTTTGATAATGTGCCATTTTAGGAATAAATATAGCATCAGAAATACCAAGTGCATTAAAGATAGGTTGATGTTTTTGTCTTAAATTGACAGTAATATCTTTCCTTTCTTCAGGTGTTGGTTTTTTTGTTGTCATTTTTTTTAATTTACTTAGTTAATTACTTAGAGTTGGTTGTTGTTTTAGAATCTACTTGATCTGCCTTGTTGTTGAGGCGGTGGTTCCCTTTCTTCTATTTTCATTTTTCTGAACATAGCATTAAAGAAACTTAAACCAGTCTCACCATTTCTGGCTTTTAAGAAATGCATTACAAGAAGGTTATTATCTTCTACAATGTATTTGTCAGGACCGTAAAGACGGATTTTAGCTTTACCTGGACGATTCAAACCTATTACAAAATCTGCATGTTGCAGTAAGGCGTCTGAGCCAAAGATGTCTGATTCCAGTACATAATTTCCATATTTACCATCTTCATTTCTATCAGGATGATCCATATTTCTGTTGAGTTGACTTAGTATTATAAATATAATAGGATATCTTCTCTTTAACTTGGTTAAACAAGCGCCAAGAGCATATAACATATCATGTTTATTTTTTTCATTGATTAATAGTGAGTGATCAAGTGTTATTATAGAATTTTGGTATTGTGTTCTAGGTTTATCATCAATCATAACAATTGATGAATTTGTTTTCATATAGTCATGTATAGATTTTTCAAAATCACTTACATTTTCTACTTCTTCAATTACATCTATAGGATAATCAATCATTCCTTTAGCGTATAATCTGCATGTTTCAATTTCAGCATCTGTCATTTTTTCACCTACACTACATAGATCATTATATGATTTATCAATGTGAGCACTCATGCCCCTCATTGCAGATGCTCTTCCCACCATTTCTAAAGAGAATTCTAAAACTCTTATGTTAGATCCTGGGTTTAATTTGAAACATTCTCTTATAAATTGATCTTTAATTAGTGTTTTACCTGAACCAGGTCTTCCACCAATTACAGTCATACTATGCCATTCAAATCCATCTGTTGTTGCTCCATTTAATTTAGACCAAGGTGTTTTTACACTTGTAATAGTTCCCTGTTGTCTTCCTTTCATGTAAACTAAAGCATCTAGATAAGATTGTTTTTGTTGTTTCCAAGGTTTACTTGTCATAGCTTTTAGAGGTGAGTATTTCCCTTATCCACATTGTGGTTAGCAGGCTTGCTCACATAATTTTTGATTAACTTTTGAATTGCTAATGTATGCAATTCTATTGAGAATACCACAAGAATTTCAATAATAATATATTGCATTACTGTTACTGGTATTATAAATATACTTACCATTTGCCATAATAACAAAGATAAAAGTATACTTAGTATAGTTGAATGTATTTTCATATTTAAAAAACTTTATCACTTTTTAATTTAGGTTCAGTATCTGCACCATCTTCTATTAATTGACAATAATCAGCAAGTTCTGAACTCCATGACTTATCACTACTTTGTTTTCTTATGAAGTATTGACTTGTTCTGCAATAATTCCAATTATCAGCTTCTTTTTCATCTAAATATAAAGCTGTAGCTTTCATTACTAATTCCCATCCAAATTCATAATTTGAATGAAACCATCTAAAAGGGTCAGTTAAATTTCCTTTAGCTGAGCGTGCAGCTTTGCCTGTTGGTAATTTTTTCTTAGGCCATAAATCATTATAAAAAATTAGCTTTTCTTCAAAGTCTTTACCCATTATGGATGCATCAGTTTTTGCTTTAAGTCTTTTAAAATAAGCTTCAATTTCTTTTATAATTTTAGCAGCTTTAGCAGATAATGTACCATCTTCTAAAATCCAATTTTTATTTTTTAATACCCTATATTCCATTGCTGTATTAAGAAGAGGGGTACTTACACCTTCTCTTATTGCATGCAACATATAAAATTGATTAGGTGTTAATTTTGCTCTTATGAGCTTTTTCCACATGTCATCCATTCTTTTCTATTTTAGATTGTTCTTTTTCAAATTCATCTTCATATCTTATACACCATCCTTTAGCACTTAATCTATCTTTTTGAAGACATCTATATACATTTGAATCCTCAATTTCTAAAGCTTCTGCTAATACAGAGGCTGAACTAAACTTATAAATATCTGTTTCATACTTAAACTTCTTTTTCCATGCAACAACAGATCTTCTTTGTGCTACAATGTTAAAAAGGTTTTGTATAATAGGTAACGCTATACCCATGTAAGATACTTCTTTGTCTATTTTTGATTTATCTTTATTACTTAGTATGCTATATTCTTTACTAATAGTAAACATAACTAATCTAAAGTAATATACCTCAAGCTGTTGTGCTTTAGCTACACTAATTGGATGTCTTATTCTTTTTGGGTTATCAATAGGTTTTCTAGGCATAATTTTATTTTATTTGCTTCTAAGTATAATTATCCGTATATTAAGTTTAATATAAATCATAAAAAATATAATATGAAAGGAAAAATAGACAAGTTTTTAGGGTATTTTGTAAGTAAGAAATTGAGTGTATTCATTGTAGCTAGTTTCTTTGTTGGCTTTGGTGTGATAGCTTCTACTGAATGGGTGAACGTAGCCGTACTTTATATTGGTGGCCAAGCTGTAGTAGATGCTGTAGCTAAACTAAGAAAGTGAGATCAATAATACCATATTTAATACTAATACTTATTATCCTTATACAGGGGTATGTTCTTATATTTAGAAACACGCCTCTTGAGATTGAAACATTTGATGATTCAACTCTTAGAAAAGAAATCCAACTAGCAGACAGTGCCGCTATTTATTGGCAGCATATGTCTTTTGGTTGGGAACAAATAGCAACGGATGCTGAAAAATATAGTGATTCTTTAGAAAATCTTAAACCAATCATTCAACATCATTATCATGAAATATATAAATCTATTCCTGATGGTACTATTACTCAACTTGACAGTATCATACGCACAAACTGGTAATGTTTTCATTGTTAATGAAGATACTTTAGTTGGTTATAATAGATCTGAGTTACAAAAAATAGCTTTTAGAATAATAAGGTCACATGAATGTGATTCTTTACTATCTATTACTGAACAACAACTGAATTTAAAAGATAGTGCTTTAACCGCGAAGAAATACGCATTATCATCTAAAGATTCAGTCATTGTCAATAAAGATATTATTATTATTAAGAAAGAAGATATTATTATAGGTAAATCTAAAGAGATTAAAGAACTTAGGAAGGACAATAAAAAGCTTTTAAGAAAACTTAAGTTATCTAAAGTGGCTATTTATTCTTCTGTTGGTGCTTTATTCGTAAGCATAATGCTTCTTCTGACAAAATAATGTTATAATATAATTTTAAATATCTACTTATAATTTTATTATCTGTAATACCTCTATCAATACATTTTATTAATGCATAATTTAATGTGCAGCTCATAACTTATTCTTTTAAAAATTTAAAACCTTCTTCAGTATCATTAAATGCTACTGATTTTATTTTAAGATTTATAATTTCATCCTTAATTTTCTTAAGTTCATCATGCACTTCAGTATCTGTAGCATCTCTTGTGAGTTGTAAAAATAATATACTATCATTTTCATGTTCTGTATATTTGAGTTTACAACCAGGATGTCCACAATCATATTCTTCTAATATATTTTCTGTAATAACACCGCTTCCGTCTTTATTAGAAGCTTCTATATGCTTATCACTTATAGTAAATTGATGAGGTCTATGATTTTCTTCATGTATCCCAGTAACTTTTACTATTTCTTTTTCTTTTAGTATTGCAGATATTGCAATCATTTTATCTTCTACTATCATATTTCTCCTTTTACACTATGAATTACAGCTTCCATTACAAGATTCCAGGTAGCTCCTGAATCATTAATTTGATACTCAGGATATTTTCTTAAAGCCTTTTCAGCTTCTTCTTCAGTAAAGTCAATGCCAATTTCTTGAGCTATGTTCAATACATCTTCTATAGATATTCCAAGTTTAGGGTTAGCTATTAAATCTTCTATTATTTTTTGCTTACAAGCAGCAATCACACCCATTACTTCCGCAACATCTTTATGTGATTCATCCCAGCCAAATTCTTTTTTAAGATCTTTAACTAATTGTTCTTTGCTTTCAAGCGCGTTTTCTACAGTTTGATATTCTGTTTTATCAATATGTTCTATCATATCTATTCCCCAAAATAAACCATTTTGATAATGCGGATTATTTTCTATTTTCTTCATTATTTATCAAGTCTAAATCCAACACATACTGGAAATCTTGGTAATCCATCATCTGTATATTCAAAGAATCTTATTTCAGCAGTCTTACCTATATAATCAGTTTTGTTAATTAACATGTTTTCTCTTTCTTTGTGAGAGAACTTCATCCCACATCCAAAGGTTACATTGTCATACCCTCCACCTATACTACAATGAACAACTCCTTGTTCAGGATTCTTATCAGAAGGGACAATATCTACAACTTCATAAGCCTCATCAATAAAATCTTTATATTTTAATAGTTGTGAATCTCTTTTGTTAATACCATATCCAGAATCACCATGTCTAATTATTGTACCTTCATAACCATCAGCAATATTTTTTTGGTGATATTCTTTAAGTTGCTCATCATTATGAATAACAGCTGTAGGTACTATATGAATATTATCTATATCAGTAACTAGTTGTACTAACATATTATATCTTTTAATAAAAGGACCAGGTAAAACCATATCATATACGTGATATTGTATTTCTGAAGTAGCTGGTGCTCCATCTATTGATGTAGCCCTTATCTTCTTAGTAGCTTTCATATTTTCTTGAAAAGTATAACCGTGCGCATATAATTCTCCATCAATAAATTCATTATTAAATATCATAGATACATTAGGAACACTTTCATCAATATGATTCATTGTTTCAATTAATTTACCTTTTCTTGATATAAAACCTCTTTTTTTATTATATAAAGCTCTCATTCCATCTAATTTTGGTTGACCATAGCAAGGAAATGTTACTTTTTTATATTCTTTTTTATAATCTTTAGCTAACATAGGTAATATGACAACTTCATCTTCAGCCTCTTGAATAGTATTAAAATAACCTGTAGTCATTTTTGTATCAATTTTACTTGCTGCTTCAAGATTAGCTTGCTCTTCTGGTGTAGTTTCATTTGATCTACCAATGTTTTTTCCTTCACAAGTATGAACATGGGTAACCATATTTTGACTATCATATACTCCAGAATTTTGAATTACATCATTACCTTCTGTATACACATGAAGTATTCTAATCTTACCTTTAGAATCTTTTTTATATATTTTTTTTGAAAATTCATTTATTATCATAACTTTTATTTATTAATTTTATTTGATTATATTTGCACTATGAGTGAACCTGAAAAATTTGTTATCCCTGCAATAAAACATGAATCAACTACACAAATTACAGTTAGTGGTTTTTTTTATAGTAAGCTTACAGCTCTTTATTTTAATATTATGTCAAAATATGAAGATGAAGAAATTCTTAAAATAATTGGACATATTAATACCAATACAATAAAAGACTTACCTGATGATAAAATAGTAGATGTTACTTCAATTCAAACATTATTAATTCTTATAAAAACTATAGAAGATAGTTTTGGAAAAGAAAAAAAAATAATAGATACAGATTTCATAGTACCTCCTACCGAAGATTCAGTCTAAATCCATCACCTAAATCAATACATGCTTGAATAGCTAAGTTCAAATCATCTCTTGATATTTTTCCAAAAGACTTCCAATCCATATATTCTTTTCCTAACACTGTTCTTTTAGTAACAAGTCCAGACCTATCTTTTATAACCATTTTCATATCTTCAAAGCTTGTGCCTGTATGACTAGCTATTATTCTAATACATTTATGAACTTTAGCCAATTGAGCCAAAGTACCATCTCCTGATGCTATCTCTAAGAAGATATCAAGTTCAGTACCTTGCTCTAAAGCTTTTACAAATTCTTTATATCTGATTTCATCACCAGACTTTATATGAATTAATTTGTCTCCTGTTTTTTTAAGAGAACTGTTAAATATACCATCCATATTATTTTATTTTTAGTTTACCTATAACAACATTAGATTCTAAAATAGAGATTCTATTTTTAATTTTAATATCTTGATCTTCAAGTATTTTTACCATTTTAATAGCATGTACAATTGAAGAATGATCTCTATTAATTGTTTTTCCAATTACATCTAAGGTGTAATGCAATTTCTTTTTAGTTATATAGCAGTATATAAATCTTGCATCTGCTATATTTCTTTTTCTACTTTTTGATTTAATTTCTTCTGTTGAAACATTAAACATTTCAGATACTGCTTTCATAGCACTGCGTGTATCATAAATATTATAACTTAATCCTGGATAAATCCGGTAATCAATATTGTGTTTTTCCATAAGTTTTATTTTAAATATCTTAAAGAAATCACTGTAGATTCAATAAGATTGACCATTTCACGAATATTATCACAAAGTATTGAGTAAGCTTGCTCCTCTTGCTCTTTAATATAATACTCATACTCTGCAATTCTATCTTCATGACTTTTATGTTCTTCATATTCTCTATTCATAGCTTAAAATATATCTGGATCATACCATTCAATTTTATTTTGGTCATAATCAGCTAAAGCTGACTTAACCCATTCAAAATCTTTAGTATTTTTAAAACATAATACATGAATATGAGAAGTATCATTAGGATTTAATCTTAATGTTCTACCTATTCTTTGAGATGCTTTTCTATTATTACCATAAGCATGTAAAATAATACTCTCTTTCAATCCTGATATATTAGCACCTTCAGATAATTGAAGCACACAAGATAACTTTTTAATTTGCCCTTCTTCAAATAACACCATGTTATCATCAGAATCTTTATTATTAGCATGATAGCTATGTTTACATAACTTATCAGCTTGATCTTGAGTGTTTGCAAACAGAATACATTTCTCCTTGGATTGATCTAGTAATTTCTTACCATAGTCATCCTTGGTGACATAAGCTTGCATAGCTTTCATTCTCATTATGCTCATCATCTGTCTAGATTTTGAGTCATAAGCTGCGTTTAATCTACCAGTCCAATAATCATAGTTTTCTTGTTCTGAAGTCCACCATTGTTTGGTTACTTGTTTTGTACGCCTATCTTTAATTTCAACTTTGTAATTTTTACTAGAACCTAAGCTTAGCATATGTACAGTGATTTTATAATCATTTAAGATTTTATCATCAACAGCATCACCTATTAAGTATTCATAAACAATTGGACAATATCTATTTATCATTTTTTGTTTTTCAGAACCTTTATATTTTGGTGGTGTACCTGTTAGTCCAACAACATAACCTTCATGCAAACTTAACCATTCATTATGACTCATCTTTAAAGAATGACACTCATCTAAGTATACTACATCATAGTCAAGAGTATTTTTGGATAAAGATCTGTACGTACTGAATATTAAGTTATCTAAAAGCTCTTCCATGTCCCATTTCTTAGCCTCATCTTTCCATCCTTGAATAATTTTCTTAGTCGGTGCTACAATCAAGCCTTTAGCTGGAATTAATTTAATTTCTTTAAGTTTATTTACTACTAACTGAAAATGTTCAAGACCTAATCTAGTCTTTCCCACTCCCATTGATATTCCGGCACCAGCACGTTTATGCTTGCGCAAAACACCTAGAGCTTCTAGCCTTACTAGATCTTTAGTCTTTTTCATAATTTTTAGTTTATATTAAATCTTTAGTTTTGTTTACAAACCTTTTAACATTTGAAGGACAGTATGTCTGTTGGGCAAGCCATCTTAAATAGTTAATAGGTATTCTTTCAAGAGATTTACCTTTATGTTTACCAAAAGGCATTTGAAGTGCTGATTTTCTAGGGGCACCTGGAAAGTTTTTACTAAACTTACATGCAGGATAACCTGAGCATCCATAAAATGATGTGTCATCTCTTTTATTTTTTCTAACTTTTAATGAAGAACCACATTTTGGACAAGATACATCATGTATCATTAAATTATTTTTTTCTAGAATTGCTTTTGCACGGATAGTCCTTTTTTCTCTAGCTTCTATAATTAGTTTATTAAAAGCATCTTTTAATTTAGGATCTTCTTTTAACATGGTTCTGCATCTAGGGCAAGTAATGTCTTTATGTATTATAACTTCAATATTCCGAGGTTGATTACATTCAACACCTTGGGCATGTCTTAATTTCATAAGTCAGTTAATTTTGACTCCCTGAATCCCATCTCTGTAGCCTCTTCCGGATGTTCTTCTATCCAGTTATGACATTTTCTACATACTGACATCCATGTACTAACAACCAACAGATAAGGACCACGCCCTTTCTTATGATGTACGTCAGTAGCATTATGCATGCAACCAGCCAGAGCTGCTTGACACATAGGATACTTTAACATGAATGGTTTTCTTAGTTGGGTATAGGACCTGTCAAGAATTATTTGCTTCTTAGACTTAGGTGCTATAGGAGTTTTTGGTTTATACTTTGGCGGATCATTATTATATTTAATATTACCCCAACAATATTTACAATATTTATTTCCTTTATGATTTTTCCATATAGGTTTTTGTTCTTCACATTTATAACAAGTCTTCAGTTTGATCATCTGAATCTTTTTTTGTGTGCAATTCTTTAGTAATACTATCTACTAAACTGCTATTAGTTTCTGCAATTAAGTCATAAATAGGACCTAATTTAGAGGTCATACTTCTAAATAATCTTATTTTTTCAGACCCGCTAAGCTTATTATGTTCTTCATTACTAAATTCTTTAAATAATCCAATAGAACCAAAAGGACTATCAGCCACGTAGCTGATACCCCCTTCATCTATTATTTTATCATATTCATCTAACATATCTTTCAATAAGACATATGTAAATACTACCTCTTCATTATTTAATTCTTGTATTCTCATAGTAATTCTTTTAACTTATAAAAATCTTTTGGTAAAATACCTTCATTTACAAATCTATGTATAATATGATGTTTTGTTATACCAAGATCTCTTAGATCTAAGGTATTCATAAATTTTGGATCTGTAACACTATTTTCCAAAGAAAATAAGTTTTTAACTAAATTACTTTTATAAAATGTATTACTAAGAAGCTTAGTACACATTCCATTTACTACTTCTTGCTTAAATATATTTAAAGAACTTTGAGCTTTTCTATTAAGCTTAGTAATTCTTCTTTTCTTTTCCCAATGCATTTTCTTAACTTCTTTTTCTTCATAAACAGAGATTCCATAAAGGGCTCTTTTATATAGAAGTGATTGATATTTATTAAGGTTTAGATTTTGATATTGTTTTTTACCTCTTTGTTGGTATTTTGACATATCACCATTATACTCAAGAGTGTTATTTTTTAAGACACTAAGGTCTTTAAGTTGTGTTAATTTCATTGTTTGGAACTTTATGGGTTAATAATTGACAAAAAAAAAGGGGAACACAACATTGTCGTGTGTCCCCCTGTACTAAATACTGTAATTACTACAGTTCAGCCTTTTCTTCAGTAGAAACTTCTTCAGCTTCTTCTAATTCAGCATATCTTGCTTTGATATCTTCTGTGTTATTATGCTTTAACATTGTATCCTGAGATTGTTCATCATCTGAATAAAATGTTTTTCTAAAGATTGGTTGCCCATCTACACAACATACAACACCTGTATCACCTGCAATTTTGTAATCCTTTTCAGGATTATCAGTATTGAATGCATCTAACTGCTCAACAATCTGAATTTTTCCAGGTAATTCCATTCCAGCTTTAAACCCTAAATCTTTAAGGTCTTCTACTGTTCCTGAGATCAACGCGCTTAACGTTTTCTTTCTAGTCCATCCACCCTCAAATACGGCTCTTACTTGACTAACTCTTACGTATCCGTAATCTGCGTTGTTCTTTGAGATGTTCACTACTATTCCTGCTTTATCAGCAGTCACTTTAACTGACTTGTTCATTTTGATTGGTTTTTAATTAATAAAAATTGATTTTTGGTATGAGCTATTGTCTTAATACTAAAGATAGTTACTCTTCATCTTTAATATAATCTTGGTCTTTAAACTTTTCTTCTGACGGGACGTCAGGTATATCACATTTACTGTAATCAGGTTCATCTTCTGTTGAAGTTCTTCCAGGCTTAGTGATAGCACTTCCATAAAGAGGGTTATTTAAAACCTCTCCATAGTTGTATCCCACTAAACTTTTAAGTTCTTCATCTGAGAAGCTTAAGAAGTCATTTAAGGATAACTCAATTGTTCTTCCATCAGGTAATTGATATAACATAAGAATGTTCCATATTCTACCTGTAAAGATATTAAGATATTCTTTGTAAACTACTGATTACATTTGTAAAGTTTAAATATATTTGATATATATAGCTATAATAAACATTATTAGTTTATCACACTTCATTTCTATTACAGCCTAACTGGCCAAGATAAGTGTGTCCTTTAAGAGGATCATTATAACTGATTAGATTCAATTGTATAGCTTTACAGCTATGAGTGTGCCTAAAATAAAGGCAACAAATACCCAGAACTTCCAACCACCTTGGTTGTTATTCTCTGGTAAATTTTCTTTTTCTTTTAATTCTATAATTTCTTTATTCACTGCTTGTGACCCATGTTTTAGCATGCTTATTAACTATGTTTTTTATATGATTTGTATAATTAATATCTGACGCGTAATGTCTATCAATTAAAAACTGATAATAATCACCACCTTTATAGTGTCTGTCTTGCCATCTTTTATAATACAATATGGATTCTTTCCAGTTGTTAAATTCTATATATTGTTTTTTATACCAGAATCCAAATATATTATTCTTATTTAAAGAACAATGTGTGCATTTAAACCATCCAGACTCTTGTATAGCTTGCGCTGTCACAATTTCAGGATGTTGGATATCTTGTTCCACGCAATATTCATAAACAGATTGGGGACTTAAATCTATACTATCATTTGATACTAATATTAATAAACTTATTAATAATATTTTCATAGTTCTGTGTTTTTAGTATAATAATTTTCTAATTCAAAAGCGTGTGATTTCTCTAGCATCTCTATTCGCTTTTCCTGTGCAGATACTAAACCCTTATAGGCTTCAATAGTACTTTCTAGCACTATTATTCTTTTGTCCGCTGTTTCCAGTTCATTTCTTAATATTGTTTCCATTACTTAGTTTTTACTTGGTTATATTTTACTATCTGGCATCAGAATGGTAAATCAGCTATTGGATTGTTAATCTGACCTGAAAGATCATTAAGTACAGGACCTCCGTCCCAAATATTCAGAAGTTCTTTGATCCCTTTCTCCTTCTTGGAAAGCTTAAGTAATCTTTCATCCGTGAATTCTTGCGGATTGGCCAAATCAACTTTAATATCTAAAACCTGACAGTGTTTAATAACACTATGTATAGCGCTTGAATTTAAGTTGGTCATAATTTTATTTTTAGTTATATTACTTACAAAGTTATTATGAGGAAAATAAGGTTTAAAATATTTTAACAATTCATTAGGATCATCACTATATCTAAGAGCATTATTTAAAATATATACATTTTGATTTACTGAATTATAAAACTCATATAAACTATCACTCATTTCTAAAGATATACCTACACCTCTCATGCTATATCTTATAAAATAAGTCATAGCTTCAGTTGTATTGGTTATTTTACCTGCTAATATAGATCCACGCATTCCTTTAGTAGCAATACTGTTAATAATGTCATTACCTAATAAGGCACATGCATCTGGATTAACATACTGAGATAACAGTTTTAATAAATGAAAGTTACTAGCCTGTTCATTATGTCCATCTTGCCACATACTTAATCTTGAACTAGATCTGCCTACCTTATGATAAGTTAATCCCTTTTTTAAAGAATCAGCTTTTAAAAATAAACCACTATTACCTATTCTTAACCTATATACTTTATTTATTACACTTACTCTATCTGGTTTATCAACTATTAAATCTACGTGATAAAATTTAGGTGCTTTTTCTGAAAAGAATTCAAACTTTTGTACAGTAAGTGGAGCTTTTAATAGTTTCTGACATTTATCTCTTAACATTCTATCAACATTTGACAATATTAATGTTGTTTTAGTATCTTCTGTCTTTTCCATATACTTAGTTTAAGAAGAGTATACTATCATCAAAAGTTAATATTTCAATATCCATATATTCTGTTTTCCAAGGCGCATGTAATATAACATACTTCCAAAAATCATTAGGCATTCTTTCTCCGTTTAATTCAATTACTTTTACTATCATAGTTTCTTATTTAATTAATTAATATTTAGTTTAATAAAAAGGGCTACAGTTTATAGCTGTAACCCTTAATATGGAAAAGAAGCAGGGGTTTGAACCCTAACAATACTGAGTCTCATTTCTCAGCTACTGTGCGTTAATTTTCTCTTAGCTCTAATTACTTTCATATAATGATTGTAATCAAATGAGCCATTTTCTGTCCACCATAATATTATGGTTTCAATATGATTTTCTTTAACATTAGCCATTTTACAACAAGTTTAATAATTGTTGGCTTCTGGCATTTTCCCAATTCTTAAGTCTAGATCTAAAACCACGTATACAAGATACTTGAAGACCTTTATCAAAGTTCTTATAGTTTTTACTGGTACTTTTTAAGATAAATTCAGGAAGTTTTGGATAACTGATATCTTTAGCTTTTGTAGCTATGTGCATGTTAATTTCTTCTTTATTCATTGTTTTTGTTTTGGTTTAAATATTCTTGATACCTAACTTCAAACTCTAATTCAGAATCAAAGTCAAGTTCTCTATCGGCACCATTTTCAGCAAGTTCAATGTTTATTTCATCTTCATATGAACAATACCACGCATCAAAAGTTAATTTTTTATTCATTTTCTATGTATTATATTATCAACTGATTTATCATTTAGTAACTCTTGAACTTCTTGAATTGCATCTTCTAATATAAATTGACTATCAAAGTCTAATTTATTAAAAAGATATAATTCAAAAAATTCTGTAGCATTTCTGCCATGGATACCTTTATTATGTAATATTTCAAGAAGTTCATTTGGAATTTCTACTTTAACTCTCATCTGGATTGGTTTTTACGGGTTAGTATAAAAAGTAATTATTTCATCAACAATTTTATAGTTTAAATCAGTTGATATATTTAAATTTTCTTCATTAGTGATATCTCTATCCATTATGGTAAAGTTAAAATAATCTTTTCCATTTATGATAAGCTGATAATCTGATCCTGGAGATAAATATAAGTTAACTAAATTATCATCCACTGTATATGAAGTTACTTCATAATGTACATCATCAACAATACTAGCTAATTCAATTTGTTTTACTTCTTTATCCAAAGAAATAGGTAATTCTACTAGTTCATTATTACTCATATTAAGTTTGATTATTGTATTTTCAATGTTTTCAATGTAGAGAGCTCCTTTTATTGAGTCTATATCTCCTATGTACATGTCCCACTCCATCCATTCTTTCATATCTTCCAATGTATTAATAGCTTCATTAATTTGAAAAGTATTATCTGATTTAGATGGGGTAAAACTTAGTAATATTATTATTATGGGTATTGTTAGCATTTTTTTCATGATTTGATTTTTTTAATTGGTTAGTTAATAAAAAGTCATACACCTACTTGTATAACTTTTTGCTCGTAAAACTTAAAGAACTTTGTAGGTATTTAGTGCCACTAGTAAGATTCAAACTTACCCTGCCGTATTATTTAGGCGTGTCATGTAACTCTATAAAGAGGCTTAATGGCATATATTATTTATAGTATTCTATCTATTAACTCTTTGTTTTGTTGGAATATTTCTAAGATGTGTTGAGGCACAAAGTCTTTTCTTAGAATGTTACCATAACAGTAACATTTCTTTTGCTGATACTCTTTTCCATATCTTTCAATAATACCATAGACAATGCAACCATTCTTATTGAAATGTCCAAGTATAATATCTGAGTCATTTGTTTCCTCAAGAACAACAGCTCCTAAGTACAACATAGTTGTGTGTTCATATCTTCCTATCATATCATTTAGTATTTAGTTAATAATTTATATATATCAATAAAGTGCTTATCTGCTACTGGATTAAGCAAAGCTTAGGTTCCGTATCTTCACAGCTGATACTATTACAGAATAATCAGTGGTATTGCTTGACTCATTTCTCTATTGATAATTTACCTACTAACATATTGTGCCCACTCCGTGTAGGTGTGTTGTCATGTGTTCAGTAAATTTATTATAGTAATCTTTTTTTAAGGATTTCTATTTCCTTACTAATTCTTTTAATATCTTTATCAGATAAAGGCATATTATTATAAATATTATTTGCCTTAGTACTTTTAGTACCATTCTCTAATTGAGCTTCTAGTCTACTTAATGCTCCACTTCTTCTTTCTAATTGATTGTGCTTCATAACATTTTTGTTTAAATATATATTAAAATTGAATTTTGAAATTAATTATAAAAGCTGATACTGGTTGCGCGATTGCATATGTACCTAATTAAGGGTTATGACTAACTAGTATGTCACCAGGACTCCACTTTTAATATTTTAATGTATAGCAAGCAAATAGACTGTGATTAAATCAGCCTATTTACCTACTTGCTCCACATTCGTAGTATTACTAGCTACTGGGCCGTCATGGGGAACCTCCCTGTCCTTGATAATAAGAAATCACTCAAATTATCCGTGGACTAGTATGTTGTAAAACAAGAGATAAGTGCTAAAGGTAATGGATTGCCGCCCACTATTATTCCTTTGCTAACCTTATCTCTTGTTTAATAGCCGTTTGTTCTAAGAATATATACCGACACTTGTTACTATACCCATTCTCGGATATACATAACTTGTATATATAATAGGAGGACTGATTACCCTCCCTGTACCGTTTAACCGATGGACGCTAAGTGTTTAACCTTATAAAAAACCTCTTATTACACATAAGGTAGAGGTTCCACCTAATCACAACACTTCTGTTGTTTGACTAATTAAGCCAGACTAGGATTAGTATTATACTCTCACAAAGTTGCAAACCTTGGCGCTGCCCTAGTTTTCAGTTAGAACACCAACGTTATTGTTAGTGTTACCTTACTTACTTGCAATTGGATGAGAGTAATGTTATAAAATATTATACTTGTGAATATTGAAGTTCATTCCATATTTCTAAATCTTCTTCTGTTATTCCGTAGAAATCCATTGTTTCTTGTTCATTTTCTTTTATCATAATTTCTAAGTTTTAAAGGTTAATAGTTATAATATTATACTCTCACAAGGTTGCTTTAATAGTCTTGCTTAACTGTTCAGAGACATCACCTAATATTAACAAACCAGAGGAAATCAATCTTGGCATTACTGTTATATCCTGCTATTGGATGAGAGTAATATTATAAAATAAAGGAATTAAGTATTAGACTAGCTATGCATATGCCCCGTCCTATTGTCTGCTTT
>Ga0233412_10000301_pt1 | contig 29507 bp, 22 predicted proteins | sample Na_anoxic_4_MG_FD_180667 | JGI IMG/M metagenome (GOLD analysis project Ga0233412, IMG submission 180667) | Seawater microbial communities from Saanich Inlet, British Columbia, Canada - Na_anoxic_4_MG | ecosystem: Environmental > Aquatic > Marine > Inlet | place: Canada: British Columbia... | reverse complement strand
CGCTTGTACGCTTTTCTAAATATATTTTTATTATACGGTCGATCCCGGATTGCTGACTTTTAGCACTCATTATATATAATTAATAATATATTTTTATATAATGTTCTCAATTTTTAATTTAATTTAATTCAATTCAATTCAGAAATTCGATAATAGAAGCATATAATTCAGGTTTTGTTTTATTTTTACCTGTAGTATGCTTGACAATGAGTTGGAGTCGAAGGCAAATATTTTGCAAGTCACCTAATTTATACGATGAAATCGCACACAGGGGCTTGTCTATATTTTCCTGCTTCCATAACTCACTCTTCACCTTTATAATATCTGCCTGACTTGAATTATTATCAATGCTATAAAAGGTTGATCCATTAGGCTTTTTGGTTTCATGAACAATAAATGTTTTGTTTTCAGGAAAATAACAAAAGTCCAAAAAGGTTCGATTGCGAACAAGCAATATATTCACCTTGTATAATACACACAATCCTTGCAACATATTAAAACTTATCTGTTTTTCATTAACCAGTTGTGTTTCAAACATGATTAATTTCATTTTAAATGCTTTCAAGTAGGCCTTCTCGGTTCGAGATAATTCAACTGTTTTTATCTTAAATGTGTTTTCCTCTATAAAATGATTATTTAAAAAACGAAAATTATCTACACCATGAAGAGCTATATGAAAACACCAAAAAAGACTGTCTCGTTTATGTGGGGTGAAGATTGCGTCTGGTTGGGCATCGACCTTAGCATTAGCACCCATGTTAGCACCTACATTAGCACCTGCATTAGCATTAGCACCTACATTAGCACTTGAACCCATCCCGAACTCCATAGAAATCTTGTGCTTTTTTTTAATGACAGGTTTATGTTCAGAAGATACATTCTCTAATTCATTCATTCGAATCGAGGAAAACATATATTCATTTAATTCTGTAAGCATAATAGGTATCGTTAATAACAATACATATCATGGCTTTAAACCTATTTAATATTTAATTATGGCCACATGTGAAAATTTCATCTTTCCCACCCTCGTTGAAATATTTCTGGGAAAGTTTCTTCTTTTCATCTTCTATAGAAGAGATTTGCGTTTCCTGTTTCAAAACATATGTTAGATATGACTTGAGTTTTTCAATCGTTTCAGCATCAATGTTGGTCATATTGATAAATACACCATTCTTATTTTCATTCAGGCGAGAAGAATTCTTTTCATTTAATATGCGCAAAACTTCCACTTGGTGAAAAAAAGATAGCTTTTCGACATTTTCTTTTAATAAAGTTAGTTGCTCTTCCATTATATTTAAAGCTATGCGTTTTGTATTTAAACGTCTTCAATAATATTTAATTTCGGCTTCTTTTTCACCGAATACTTTTCAACCTTATCCTCGAGCAATTCCGACATGATGGAAATATAACCGTCGTTTAATTCATATCGAATACCAATGACTCGGGTGTTCATTTTATCACCTTCCTTTATATTATTAAAATAATCCATCGAATAATGATGATCTCTTGAAACATAAACGATGACAGGCGAGGGCTGTTGTTCTACTTCTGCGCGAATTCCTGCTTGAGTAACGTTTTTTGCAATACACGGGATATGCATCCCTTCAACTGGCGAACATATATTACACTCGATTACAACTTCAAATACAACATTATTTCCTTGCAATTTACCACTCGAATAGGAAATAATTTTTACAGAACCCGGCTCAACGAACCCTTCGATAATGCATTTCGCCTCAATATCATGTGATATCTTTTTCTCCATGAATTGTTTTACATTACCACCAGCTTGTTCAAAAGTAAGAATGATACTTCTGGTAATTACTGTTGGAACATACAAACTATTATTTTTTTTAGTAGGCCTTCTTTTTTGCATCATATTTACTTTATAGTATATATTATAGACTTTAATATATTTTCATTTTTAATTTTAATATATTAAATTGTGGTATAAATCATTAGAATGATTTCACTGCTTCGATTGGTGATACAAACCATATATGACCATCCTTTTTCTCGTCATTATATAGTCTCAATAAAAATTCTTGTATTATGCAAAATTCCATTTTATTTCGACCACGTGTATTACTTTTATTATATTCTTCGCTACCGATTATCGTATTCAGTATTTTAATTGCAACACTTTTACCCGACTGGTCGCATCTCGCTCCTTTACTTTTCGGATCTTCTAAATCTATTACTTTGAATACCATGTACTCTTTCTTAAATTCTGAAAAGAATCCGACTTGTTTATTCATGGTATCTCGTGGTATTATTAATGCCGATATGGCACCAAGTAAATCGTTATAGTCTTCGGATTCACCTTCTTCCCATCGACTTTCTTTTATTACAACCAATTGCTCGTTATTATTCTTGGTTATTAATATACCAGTTATCCCCTTTGACTTTAATAATTTTTTGTCAAAATATTCCTTTGATTTTTTCTCAAAATCATTTAATCCTATGTTAAAATAAACATAATTTATTACAGCCATGATTTCATTATACACCAACGACTGCATTAAATGTTCGACGAGAACTTTTTTCAACGTCTCCTCATTAACCCCATTCTTTTTAAATGTTGCGAAAATTTTACTGCAAAACGCATAATAATCATCTTCTCCTCTATCTACGGATTCTTTAAATGTAATGACTAAATCATATTTTTTCTGTAATTCTTTGAATACATTTTTGCTCGATTGTGGTGTGGCTATAGCGCGCGCTGTTTCAGTGTCGGTAATTGCGACTGATTTAACTTTTTGGACCCTTTCTGAATCATCCTTTATTTTCGCTATAAATGTATCGTGTTTAAATGGGATTGGCACCATGCGTTCATATACGCTGATATTTTTATCATCTAATTCGACGGGCTGAAACATATAATATTGATCTATATTGATCAGTCGCCCTACTCTACCCGTCGTGTCTGTTAAATATTCATTCCGATCACTAATTAATTGTTCAAGTGCTGAATTAATTTGAACTAAAGGGTATTCTTTGTTCAAGTTTATATGCTTGATTAGATCTGTTTTTTTATAAAAATATTTATCTTTGAATCCATTGCGAATGTTTTGTATTATTTTATCCGAATTCATAATGATAAATTTCTCACTATATGTATCCATGATAACATCTTTGTCTTGGATATCTTTATATGGGCGACACATATAATTGCACGTTTTTATGTAATCACATGACGCAGAATACGGTTTATCTCCTATGGCAAACATAATTTCTCTTCCGTCAGATAAAAGTTGCTTGACATCTTGTTTTAGAAATTCGGCATGGTAATTGTTCTGTTTAATGTTTAATATACAATCGACCGACGTTTCCTTCAAAAGACGAGATACCCGCCCAATTTGTAGGGCTTTCATTTCAGCAAGTCGATATACATAAATATCAGCCGCCTCTTCATCCGAATCCAGCAATGTGCCGTATAAGAATATTTGCACATTACGTTCAATAAATGGCAATTTTATATGACTACATGTCCTTACCGCTCGTCCAATAACCTGTTCGATTAAATTCATGTTATACCATGGCTCCATAATGTGAACCTGTCTAATATTCTTAAAATCGAGTCCCTCGGAACCGGCCTTTGTAATAATAACCACCTTTATCTTTTCACCATTAATATTGTCTTCATCCGTCAAAGCAATAAGATCTTTTTTATTATTCGGTGATATGGCTTTGTCTCCACTAATAATAACATATTTGGCCTGGCGAAATTGTTCACCTTGTGCCGTTTCATCTCTGGATTTAAATGTTATAGCATCCACCGAACCTTTGGGTGGCTCTTTAAAAAGCGATTTTGCATAATCCCCATAACGAGTAATACCCATCTCTTCTAATGCTAATCCTAATGGCACAGCACCACCATCAATATAATTAGTATATATCAATACTATTCCACGCGATTTATGTATTGAATCACATATATTTTTTATTTTTGCGCTATAATTTCCTATTAATTCGGATGAGAAAATGCGACCATGTTCAAGCGTTTTATATTCGAAATTCGTTTTTGTCATTGGGACCGTAGAGCTGGTATATTTCATAAAATTTTCCAATCCAGATGTTCCAATTAACGAAGAAACATCTTCGGATATATCGAGTTTTGGATAACAAATATTTAATGCCATCAATGGTTTTTGCAGCATTGTATAGCCGAATCCCTCCATGTTTTCAAAATTAGGCATTGAATCGCCCTTCTCTCGCAAGTCTTGTATTACCTTTGTATAAATCTCACTTTGATACGTACCTATTTTTGTAAGATATACATTTACGTGCTCCAATGGTTGGGTAATCGTTTTACCATTCAATTGGACTTTTGGATACGCGATTTTTTCAAACGTATTATCTGGAGAAAAATCATTCGGAAAAATGCGAAATGGAAATGTAAGAGGGTTTTCACCTTTCACAAAAGATACATAACCATTTATCTTTCTTTGCAATAATTCCATACCAATTTCTTTTCCATCTGCACTCAAAAGAAAATTGCCCTTTTTATCAAACACTTCACTAATACCAATTACGCCGCGTCGATCATTCTTATTCATCAAGTTCACCAACCACACAATCTCCTTGTAACTATTAAACATCGGTGTTGCTGATAGTAAAAGTAATCTAATATTATTTACATTATCAATTAAACGCGTCAATTCGGTTGCAACGCGCTTATTGGTAGTATTTTCTTCCGTACTTCGAATATTCTGAACCTCGTCTATTATTATTAGCCGATTTTGAAATACGGATCGCAAAGCACGTCGAATCTTTTCAGGCGTCTCGTCTTCCATGGTTGCTTTGCGCTGTATCATATTCGCAAATTCTAAATATCCCAAAAATAAATAATTCACGTTTATTATACGATCAATTTGGCGGATGACTTTCGTTTTACTCAATCCGGTCATATTCATTGGATTTATTTCCTTCAAGTATTTATTACCAGTACATGCTCGTAAATTCCATAATCCATCTACTTGTTTCAACTTTCTCGAATCGAATAATTGTAGTCGAAAATTCTCCTGAACATTGGGCGAAGCAACCACAATTATGCGCTGGACAATCCCCATCTGCTTCATGTAATCGCGCATTTCTTCAGCAACACTAATTGCCGAACACGTTTTACCCGTCCCCAATCCATGATACAATAAAAGACTATTATATGGCGTTTCAAAAGATAGGAAATTGCGCACAAATAATTGATGTGAAGACAATTCAAAATCAGAATTACACATTTTGTCTGCTTGTTGTTCAATATTTTCAATGACAGGAACATCCATTTTCGTATCGTTAAATTCTTTGCGTTCAGCTATTTTAATATTAAACTCCGGATCATCTAAATTGGGATACAAGTATGAAAATTTCGCGTCATCTTTTAAATCAGTTCCGTCCAAAAGCTCCTTTTTTTGTAAGAAATTATTCACGGCCTTTGCATTAGACTTGTCCATTGTATCATATACCTCCCCTAAATTTTCCTTTGTTATGATTGGGGCTATATTTTTTTTTATTTTGCTCATATTTTATATTATATTATACTCATATAATATCCTCGCCAGAAATCCTTATATTATGAATATAATCGAAATTTCTGCAAAACATTGTTTATTTTTTCCAGGACTTGCTTTTTTTCCACATTATATGGTCTGATTTTTTGTATACTGTCTTCGTAATTTAACCACTTAACCTCACAAACCTCGGTTTTTTGATAATTATTAGTCAATTCTATAGTTTCATTTATATATCCCAAAAAATATTTATGCTTGTATGATTTTAAATTAGATCCTGTAAACACTTCTTCGTATGGCACCATATTTAATGCCAATTTCACATCCATCTTTGATATTCCTGTTTCTTCTTCGAATTCACGCATTGCGCAATTCAAGTCCTTCTCTTGGAAGTTGCGACGACCCTTTGGAAACCCCCACTCAGCTTCAACCCACGATGTATTCGAATTATTAATAAAATAGTCGACGTCATACATTATATTTTTATTCATTATGCCGTCTTTAAGAGATTTATGTTTCTCGCGAGATATTCTTTCCTCGCCTCGATAATTTGTTCCAATCCATTTCCCCCACAACTCGTTCCACAAGTCGTCAAATGATTTTGTTCTGATGCGTTCTTTTTCGGATACAGTCATTTCATTGAAAATGTTCTGTATATATTCTATATTGTGAATAGGATACTTTCCTCGCATAAACTCGACAAATCCAAGACTGTCTTTACGCTGTATCATTAAATACTGCATCTCACTGTTAAAATAACGAAATGCGATGAGCCCAATTGACGTTATTGGATATTTACATGATTGATAATTATGTCCTGCATTAGCACAGTTATTGCAAAAATTATTATTGAATGAAAATGTTTTTTGCATGAATGTTATTTGTTATTATTGTCATGTTTTTATATTGGTTCTTAATAATGACATTAGATCCAATTGTATGGGGCCCTAACTATTGGTTCTTTTTAATGACTATAGCCGTTTCTTATCCAAAAAAGGCAAATAGTGTGCTTAAAAAAAAGTACTATGATTTTATTATGAATTTACCACTTTTTATTCCCGACGATAAGATGGGCAATCAATTTAGTCGTCTTTTGGATAAATTCCCCATTGAACCTTATTTAGACACCCGTGAATCATTTATTAAATGGGTAAACTTTATCCATAACCAAGTAAATAAACATATAGGAAAAAAGGAGATGTCATATATTGAAGCCATGGATTCATATTATTCTCAATATAAGCCTCGTGATATAATATTAAAAGAACAAATTAAGAAGAGACAACATATGTATTTTGGTGCAACACTTATAGGGTTAGCCATTACTGCCTATATTCTTTATAAAAAATAGCAGCTTTTAAAATAGGTGCATATTTTAATAGGTGCATATTTTAATAATGACCTCGGATCGTACGTATTTTACAAAAAAATATGGTAGCATGAATCGATTTTTATTTTTGATAGCACAGAGCCTATTCACCCTTGGTTCAGTGGTAAATTATTATTATTTAAGACCGACAATTATTACTGAAAGGGATGTTATTTTGTCATGTATAGAGTTTTTAGGCGCGTTATGTATGCTTTTATTCCAATATGAAGCCAGATGGCTTCGAGGAACAATAATTATGTCTATTGCATTCTCGGTATCATCAATTGTTTTTATTGATATATTATTTTTATATATAAAATCAAAAACGCTTGCCATATAATCCAATATTTATATTTTTATACTCCAATATTAATATTTTTATACTCCAATATTAATATTTTTATACTCCAATATTAATATTTTTATACTCCAATATTAATATTTTTATACTCCAATATTTTTATAATCCTATTATAAGATGCCACGAAAAGGAGGAAAAGCTATAGCGTCCGGATCATATGGTTGTGTATTTAGACCCGCTTTAAAATGTAAAGGCAGTTCAGAAGCCGGTCGACACAGTGGTGTGAGTAAACTCATGTATACCACCGACGCGAATGATGAAATGGATGAAATGGCCCCTATATTAAAGAAAGTTAAGCGTATTCCTGGTTCTGAAAAGTTTTTTGCAGTATCAAATATTGACATGTGTAGCCCTGATTCACTCAATGATTCGGATAAAGAAAAATTTAATGAGAAATGCAACCTTTTTGTAGACGAGGGTATAAATAGTGATTCTATAAATTCGAACCTAAGAGATTTATCAATCATTAATATGCCAGATTTAGGAATGGATTTACACGATTACATTGGAAAAGAATCCCCAATGACAGTAAAAAGTTTTGAATTATTCAATAAAATGATGATCAATCTATTAATAAATGGGGTTGTTCAAATGAATGAGCACAATATTTTACATCATGACTTGAAAGATACAAATATTATGGTTGATAAAAATGGAAATACGATTATTATTGATTGGGGTTTTGCTGGCGTTTCAAGTCCAGAAACTCCTGTTCCAAAAAATGTTATCGGTAGACCCATTCAATATAATACGCCTTTTTCGTCCATGCTAATCAATAAATCCTTGGTTACGGAATATACTCGAGTTTGTAAAACCGTACAAAATAAACCAATGACGAATAAACAAAATGAGTCATTCTTGAAGCAATTTTTTGATTATCATATTAAACGTAATCGGGGTCACGAAACTTATTTACAACAAATTATTAAAAAAATGTTCCCAAATGAAAGTATGTCCCATCTTTTCTTAGCATATAATGCCCAAATCCTTGATAAGTTTACGAATAATTGTAAATTCGATATGGAAAAATACTTTAAAGAAGTATATATTTTCAATGTAGATATTTGGGGTGCTTGTTCCACATTTATGCAATTTTTAAAATCACCTGATATGTTGAAAAATCTTCCAGCGGATATGAAAAAACACGCTCTTGCCATTTACAAAGAAATTCTATTGGATATTTGTTTTAAAAATGGTGAAGAACGTATTGATGTAAATAAAATTGCAATATTGCTTAGTGAAATTGCCGGTGCACATGGATTATCTTCCATTGAAACTAAATCCACTGTTTCTACTACAAGTTCCCTTGTAGATGTGCCTTTATTAGATGCTCCTTTAGATGTACCAGCCACTTCTCCCCGAGGGAAAGACTCTATCGTTTCATCTCGATCTAAAAGATCTATAAAATCATCGAACGAAACAAAACGTCGCAAAAAACGGTGCCCTAATGGATATCGTCGCCATCCCAAAACAAAACGTTGTACAGTAATGAGTGGACCTAATAAAGGCAAGGTTATTGATACTCCTCAGTAATTATATATATTCAGTAATTATATATTCAGTAATTATATAAATAATGAATTATATAAAAGCCTTTATAAACTTTTTTTGTTATAAATGTCATAATAATCATAAAAAGACTGAAGAGGAGAGAATCGTTTCTAACATACAATCATATGGAATTTATTAATAGCGCGTTAATATTTATAGAATTTAATTGAAAAATATATGTTTTCAATTTTTAATATTTTAATATTATATAATGGGTTTACTTGACAGTGTTAAAATTAAAAACAACAGTTGTGTAGGAGTTTTTAAGGCGTTATTATCCTCGTATGGGCCAGAGGTTGAAGAGGAAGTGGTAGAGGAAGAGGAAGTGGTAGAGGAAGAGGAAGAGGAAAATAAACTTGTTAACAATCTTTTAATTCATATTACATTAGCTGATGAGGCTGCATATTTTATTGAAACACTTAAACTAAATTTAGTAGAAAATTATTTTGAATCATATCCTTTCCGCGTTTATGAAAATATGGTCGATAAAAAATCCCTCAAAATTACACTTTTAGTAAATGGGGAAGCACCTGAGAGTAAAGACAAAGCAGGTAATGTGCGTATGGTACCTACAGCTGTAGCATTGGAATCGTATTTATGTAAAGCAAAAGCAAAACCCGACTTAATCATAAATGCGGGTACATGTGGTGGATTTGAGTATAATAAAGCTAAGATTGGCGATGCAATATTGGTTACTGAATCATTCGTAAGTGATAGTTTCATACCAATTGCTTTCCCAGTTGCTCTTCCTGATGGTAATGTAATAATTGTTGAACCATATAAGAAATATTCTACCGACAATATTGTCTTGACAAAATTATCTATGTTAGCCAAAGAATTAAATCTTATTGAAGGTCCATGCGGTACAGGAAACTCATTGGATTATGTAGAAAGAGATCTTGTACGCCTTAAAGCCAATGGTGCTTTTGCAAAAGATATGGAATTGCATGCTCTTGCATGGATGTGTCAGTACAATAAAATCCCACTAACATCATTAAAAATCGTAACCGATATTGTCGAATTAGAAGATCCTGTTGGGAAACAATTTATCGATAATTTAAACGCAGCCGCCCAATCATTAAAAACTACTTTAATACAAATAGTTGATTATATTAGAACTCATCCCAATTTACTTGAGGCACCTGTATTCAATCACGCAGACCTTATGTTTGTGCAAGGCATGATTCCTCATCACAAACAAGCCATTACATTGGCTGACTATGCACTCGACCCTTTAATGAGAGCCAGCGCAGCGATCATCAATCTCGCCAGCCAAATAAAGGCAGCACAGGATCCTGAAATCGCGTATATGACCGTCTTACTCAAGGCTTGGGACCAGCCAATGAGGATGGATATGAAGATGAAGATGGACGGAATGCTGACACCTGCAGAAATGGATGCAATCAAGCAGTTGAAGGGGCAAGATTTTGACCAGGCTTGGGTTAAGGGCATGATTGCGCACCACCAAGGTGCCGTCATGATGGCAAAGGTCGTAATTAAAAACGGCATTAATCCTGACGTTTCAAAACTTGCCAAAGCCATTATCGATGGTCAGGTGGCAGAGATTAAGACTATGCAGGCACTACTACGACCGGAATTGGGTGATGAAAATATAGAGGGGTGGACTTTCACGTGAGAAGTACCGATAGCCTATTAAATCAATTAATACGATTCTTGAATAATAATTATATATTCAATATATAATTATGAAGTATGGATATGGCATCATTATTTTAGCAATTACTGGATTTATGATAAGTGATACATTTTATGAAGGAAAATATACAAAACTTCTCAAGTCGTGGACAAAATTTTATAAAATGGGAGGTTATGCATTTTTGGGAATCTCTCTATTATTATTTTTAAGAAAGAATCCAGACCAAGCCAAAGACGTTGTCATGAATGCATCTAACATTGTTCGGGCTATGCCATTCGATCGAGGAGCATCTGAAATGTTTATGCCATTGGTAAGTGCTATGAATCCGCAAAGTTTTTTTAATAAAAGCGCGGGATGCAATACTCAAGAACAACGCAGTACTGAAAAAATCATGTCATCTGGAAAAATCATGTCATCTGAAAAAAAAAGTACGAAACGTTCCGTCAGTGAAACCAAGAAGAAATTCGTTGCTGCTCAACAATCTTGGATATGTAGTAAATGTAAAAAACAATTGCCAGCATGGTTCGAAGTAGATCATAAAATACGGCTTGAATATGGTGGCTCGAATCATGTAGATAACTTGGAAGCCTTGTGCCGCGATTGTCATGGACGCAAAACAGCCATGGAGAATTTATAATACAAATTATATAAATAGTTGTTATTATATAATAGTATAATCATGGATAAAGACGATAAATATGATAAAGATGATAAATATGATCCTTTGAAGCTCACCAATACTGACCTGCTTAACAATAGAAATAAATATTCAATTGATATTCTTGAGAAAAATATTGAACATCTTGATGAAAAAATACTTTTAGCAACACAAATTCTTACACCCGAGTTTTGTGTCAAATATATATTAGATTTAGATATTGATAATGGTGGCGAAGAGTCATATATATTTGATATATGTTATATATTAGAATTCCAAAAACATATTACTGAAGACGAATTGGCAAAGTTGATAAAACAGGAAAATCTTTTCTAAGGAGATTTTAATATGGACAAAGTAATTATTGGAACAGCATTAACATTATTAACGATATTAGCTTTCTTTGGATTATTTATATGGTTAATGTTTTTCAATCCAACAGGCAGCTATAGTTTATCGCTTTTAATTATGGGTCTTTTAGTAGCATTTCCATTGGTATTTTATTTGTATATGCGCAAGACAATTGAATATGTATTCATGATGATTGTGTATTCGGTTTTAGCATTTATCACACTTATCATTGCAATGATTGCGTGGAATCCGAATCATATCGTAAGTGATAATCCCGGCAGCTTTTCTTATTTGATGATAATGTTGGCTTCTCTGGGCGGTGTATTCGGCCTTACAGCAAAAGGCACTCTTGAAAAAAAACACGGCCTTATTGCAGCAGGATCTATTATTTTATTTTATATTGCGTCAATATTTTTAAAAACCAATCCATATGGTATTGTTTCATCAAATCAGGGCATTATAATTGCCATTTTATCCATAGCAACCGTACTTGGAATATTATTAACACTCAAATCGTTCGAGATCATATCTTTTGGGGATGCAAACACACTCGACATTCTTAAGAAAAGTCTTTATATTATGGGAATAATCGCGGTAGTTTTAGCACTGATATATGCGACTTTTTACGCCATACAGCATGTGAATACTGGCAGCAATTTCTTCTTGGTGTTTATTAATATTCTTATTCTACTTGTACTCGCAGCATTTGTCATTAAAGTATTTAATTTAGATAAGAAATTACAACAGAGTCCCGGTACAGGAGATCCTTCTTGGTTCGGACTCATTAAAAAGGTCATCTTTTACTTACCATGCTCCATAATAAATATTGTCCAATATATTAAAGAACAATATAAGATCACACCCAAGGTCGCATGGCAACTACTTGGAATCGAAATATTATTAATCGCAGGACGATTTATCATTCCTTATTTATATGAAAAATTAATGAACCGCAAAGGTAATCAACTTGTAAAAAATCCACAACATATTAATAAAGAAGTTTTTGTAGCCAATTTCGAAGACTTGAATTATTATAAAAGCAAGGATGCCGACAAAGACTCGGATAAGGAGGAATTGCAGAATTATCATTATTCGATATCCTCGTGGATATATATAAATTCTTTCCCTCCCAATACCAATCTGGCATATACAAAAGATACGTCTATACTAAACGTTGGCAACAAACCGAATATACAATTTAATGTAGAGAGAAATGAATTAATTATAAGGATGAAAGAAACTGCCGATAAAGAACGCATCGTTTTGCGCAAAAAAGGTTTACTAAAATATCAGAAATGGAATCATATTGTTGTTGTATATAATGGTGGCACTCTGGATGTGTTTTTAAACAATAAACTGATTGCCACAAAGAGCGGTGTTATCCCATATAAGCAATATGATGTGGTATCTTATGGTTCGGACGACGGGATTTATGGTGGCATCTGTAATGTGAAATATTTCAATGAAAAATTGAGCCGATCTGACATTAATATGTTATATAATACAATGAAAGATCGCGATCCACCGGTTATTTAGACAGTTGTTGATATAATATTCCATATTTTATAATTTATATTCCATATTTTATATTCCACAATTTATATTATATATTCCACAATTTATATTATATAATTTATCATTGTATAATATATACTTAACATGGAAGCAAAACAAATTATTATTGCCGTCGTAATCATATTGTTGTTATACGTAGTTATACGAATGATTTCAAGTAAAAGCTCAGTCATTGATGGAATGAAAAGTGCAAAAGATACAAGTACAGTAAGTCCAGATGAATTGCCAGATAACAACAATACGAATAATTATACTTATTCTATGTGGTTTTATGTTGATGATTGGAGTTATCGGTATGGTGAGCCCAAGATTATTTTAGGGAGATTGGATTCAAAGAAAGAACCATCCCCATCCGTTATTTTAGGAGCAATTGAAAATAATGTGCAGATTAACGTTGCTTGTTATGCCGATAATAATAGTGATTCTTTTCAGGTACACAAGTGTGGAATTTCCAACGTGCCTATTCAGAAATGGGTGAATCTCATTATAAGTCTTTATGGACGAACATTGGATGTGTATTTAGACGGTAAGTTAGTACGCACATGTGTATTACCTGGAATTGCAAAGGTAAATGATAATGCATCCATTTATATTACACCTGAAGGTGGTTTCTCTGGTTATACAGCCAAGGTTCAATATCTGGCCGACGCAACAAATCCACAAGAGGCATATAATATTTACAAAGAAGGGTACGGAGATAGCATTTTCGGTGGATTAATGAGCAAGTATCAACTTAAAGTCAGCTTTTTAGAAGATAGTGTGGAACAGGGAAGTATTGAAATCTAAATATAAATTTAAATTTAAATTTAAATTGCATTATGCATATTGTAAAAAACATATCTAAATTTCTTGTCATATAATATAGATATGTTTAATGAAACCAAGGAATTTTTAGAATCAAATAGTCTTGTTGCAAAGGTCGCATTTCTGATATTAATACTGATCTTGTTTATTTTCGCATTACGTTTAGGAACATCATTAATGTCTTCTATTTTTGCATTTGGTAATAGTCCTTATTTAGTAAAAGGTATGGTTGATGCGAAACAAATGATTAAAATACCGCAAGACCCTAATGAGAAAAACGCCATTACGGTGAGTCGTTCTACAAATGAAGAAGACGGTATCGAGATGACCTATTCAGTATGGATTTATATTGACGATCTGGAATATAATAAGGGAGCTTACAAGCATGTTTTTCACAAGGGAAATGACAGCATCAACTATGAGGCAGCTGATGGGGCACCAGCAGGCATGAATCAACCCAATAATGCACCAGGACTGTATATTGCTCCCAATACGAATGCCCTGGTTATTGTTATGAATACATTTAACACCATTAATAATGAAGTTGTTATACCCGATATTCCTCTTAATAAATGGGTGTGCGTTCAAATTATGGTGGAAAATCGCGAGTTGGATGTATACATCAATGGTTTATTAACTCGCCGCATGATATTAGACGGCGTACCGAAACAAAATTATGGCGATGTTTTTGTTGCCATGAATGGTGGATTCTCGGGTTATATTTCCGACTTGAGATACTTTAATACAAAATTAGGCACAGCTAAAATCCAAAGTATTGTTAACAAAGGACCTAATTTAGAAATGACTGGCGACATGATTTCGAAAGCCAAGCCTCATTACTTGTCCATGCGATGGTTCTTTAAAGGGAGTGGAGTTACAGATGAGTATAATTGAATGACTGTATAATTAAATGACTGTATAATTAAATGACTAAATGACTTGTATAATTGAAAAAATATGTATAACACAATTTATTATCTAAATAATTGTGTTATAGAAATATATATGAGTGATTATATAGTACAAGTACAAAATTTAAGCATAGAACCAAGTAATGCAGGAACTATTACTGAATCCGGCGATTATTTTCTCATTTATTTTAATGAATCTTCTACATTTACTTATACTGGCTTTAATGATTTAACTAATGTAGATTACCTTTTAGTTGGTGGGGGAGGAGCAGGAGGACTGGATGGTGATCCTCATTGGGGTTCTGGTGGTGGTGGCGGTGGACAATATGTCGCAAGAACCCCCGGTTTTCCAATATATAAGAATCGTGAATATAAAATGGTTGTTGGATCTGGAGGTGTAAGTACATATGGTAGCATAGCAGGTAATGGTGAAGAGAGTAAGCTTGTAGTAAATAATGGCCCAAATAAAGGCATGGTATTGTTATCAGCTTCCGGCGGAGGAAGGGGCGGTGATAATGGTGGAACCGTAAATGCTGGTGTTGAATTAGAGATTTCTGGTAATGGAGGAGGAGGTTCGGGTGCTTATCGTACCGGTGGCAAAGCAGTAGGTGGTAAATGGAATGGTGGTGATGGATTTAATCCATATTCAGAAGATGCTGGTAAAGATGTTCCCGCTGGTGGAGGTGGAGGTGGAGGAGCTGGTGGAACTGGAGGCACTGCTTATGCATGGAATGGAGGTGGCGGTGGACCTGGACTACAATGGGTTGACGGAAAAACTTATAGCAAAGGAGGGCCTGGTCAAGGTAGAGACAAAGCACAAAATAATAATCCTCAATTCGGCGCCCCAAATACTGGTAATGGTTGCGCTGGTTTTGGTAGTGGAGTTGGTCCACCAAACGGGCAGGCAATAGGTGGATCGGGTATTATTGCATTGAGAATTCCTAAAAGTCAACCATACACCCCTATAACACAAGATAATATAGGGCCTGCTGTTAGCTCATGGTGTTCTGAACCTAATACTGCGTTAAACACGTATGGTCCTATATCTGACTGGATTACTTCAACTGTTACTGATATGCATGACCTTTTTAACAATAAAACATCATTTAATGACGACATTTCGGGTTGGGATGTATCCAATGTCGTAAATATGGAGTCCATGTTTTCTGGATGTACTGTATTCGATCAAGACATTGGATCATGGAATACATCAAAAGTTGTTGATTGTAAATCTATGTTTTCTGGATGTACTGTATTTAATAATGGTAATACTAATAGTATTGACAACTGGAACATGTTATCTATTGGAAAAGGAACAGGACCATGTGATTTTTCATCCATGTTCGAAGGCGCAAGTGAATTTACCCAAGATATAAGAAGTTGGACAATGCCATATGCATCTCTCTCATTTAATTTTGACAAAATGTTTTCAGGGGCAACCGAGTTTCTTACTAAATATCAAGCTTCTGATGGATGGGGTGATTTTGATAAAGGAACACCTACCATTGAATTTTTTAATCGAAAAATGTTCTTTTCAATACCAAAGGGCACGAGTGGCAAAGATTATAAGATCTTTCCTTTAGATAACAATTATTCAAAATATTATATTGAATTTTACAATAATGCGAGTAGTCAAAATGGTGATCTATATTTACAATTTTATAACCATGAAACAGGACCCAAAATTACAGGTCAATTTATGACAGTTGGATCAGGTGGAGCTGGTGGTATGGGTATAAGTGTCGGCGAAGGTGGTGGTGGAGGACAATCTGGCGAGGTTGTATTAAATCCAGCTGTTGATTCAACTAACCAACCATTTAATACTATCCAACTTGATTATCCTATTTATTCAATTAATGTTGGTGGTTCAAATAACGGTACTATGCAAGAAAAAACATCTGTTACGAGTTATCAAACTACAATATGTGAGTCGGTTGTAGGTCTAAATGGTCTTAATGCGACTGAACAAGGAGGTACAATGGAAAAGGGTAAGACACATGAAGATCTATATGATGGTGGTATATATGGTGGTGGGGGAGCTGGAGCAAGTTTAAAAGATACCAATGATTCAATTTCAGGTGATGAAGCTTTCAGCAATCCATTAATAACTGCTATACAAAACATTACGCCAGCAATTGCAGAGAATTATATAAGTGATATAAAAAACAATGCAACCTATAATATCGCTGCAGGAGGTAATGGTGGATATTTTACAGGCGGACCACCAATACCACTCCCCAATACAGGATCAGGTGGTTCAGGTGGACAATCTATCATAGATTCATTTCCAGTACCGACTTATGGTTCCAATGGTGCTTCAGGTTTAGTTGCGGTCTATATAGAAATTGCGTCGACCCCTGCACCTGCTGATTTCAATACATTTATTTACGAACAATTCGATTATCCTGTTGGGAATCAATTAACAGGTAAAGACGGTGGAATTGGATGGGATGGAGCATGGAAAACTTCATATGGGAATTCATATTTAAAGATAGCTGATAGTTTAACGAATTCTGAAAAATTGACTATACCGGTAAATAGTATTAGTTTTGGCTACAATAGTAATAAAGTTGCTGCTAATTCAAGAACTATACCTACTGAGTCAACCGGATTATTATTTTTTCAGTTTTATTCACACAGTACTAATAAGGTCAATGGAGATAATGGAACTCCAAGAATTGATTTTCAGAATAATAACTCACCAATAGAAACAGTGGCAAGTCTTCTTACGAATGAGAATACAGATATTGTGCTTAGCAGTAATGGTAAGAACTACAGTTTTCGTAATTTAAACCCAGGTGTCAATTTTAATACACAGAACACGACGAATCTTAATTTACTATTATTTGATTTTGAACAAAAACAAATTAGTTATTGGTTGAATCCAGACTTAATCACTTTTTTTACACAATACAACTTGGGTAATATAGTTCATCCTAATATTGGTCCATTTACATATGATAATTCAAGTAATCCATTTACAATTCGCACAATTGATATATACTTAGGTAGTTCAAAAAGATCAAGTGATCAGTTTTCAGATCTTCAGTTTATTAAAAGAATAGAACCTGCACCTTTACCAGCGCCTTTACCTGCACCTGCACCTGCACCTGGACCTGCACCTGGACCTGCACCTGCACCTGCACCTGCACCTGCACCTCCCCCAACTATCCCAGAACAAAATAGTTGGTTAATGCAATATCAAAATTCGGACGCATCGACTTTTGCAAATACAATGACCATGAAGAGTGCTGTATATGATAATGATATTTATAGTGCAGGATGGAGAGGTACTGGGGGTCAACTTGAGTCGCCTGACGTTTCCGATGCTATTCTTACTAAAATAGCACAAAATGGCAGTAAAACTACGTGGGAAACAGTAATAAGATCTAATAAATTGGATAATGCTTTTTCGCTTTGCATATCGAACGATGGGTCGAAAATTTATATTTGCGGTATTACCAATGGTGATTTGTCAACTACTAACCAGGGGAAAATGACTGAGAGCTCATGGTCAAGTGGTCGAACAGATATATTTGTTGCATGTATTACTTCCGACGGAAATATAGATTGGATAACCCAGTTCGGTTCAAATTATACTGATGCTGCTATTGATATTGTCATTGATAATAATGCTAATTTATATATAACTGGATGGACGAGAGGAAAAGAAATGAAAGAAAATACTATTTCCAGTTTACTAACTTATTCACAACCCTTTGTGGCAAAATTAGATACCAGTGGAGCCATTATAAACATTAAACCATTTCAGTTTAACGCAACCAATTTTGGAGAAACAGTTTCAAATATTTTATTGATGGGTGATAACATTTATGTTTTAGGTACAAGTACTCAACGTACAAGCACTTCAGGTACTGTTAACGTTGATTATAGATATCCATATATAGCCAAAATCAGTACCAATGATTTAAACAACATTATAAATAATTATATAGCATTGGATACACAAGTTATGAGTAATAATTATATCAATTTTATTACATCAGGTTTTGCTATAAGTACTGATGGAACAATATTATATGGGTGTGGGTGGTCTGGTTTAAATATGCAGGATAATACAAGTTCAACTGATCCCCCATTGTTCTACTCGCAATTATTTTCAGTTAAAATATCCGATTTATCTTTAATATGGAATAAAGTCATTCCAAATCCTGATTCAACGGTTCAATATCGGGCTCGCTCACTTACTGTGTATGATAATTCACCACCCCCTATACATGTAGCTGCACCTGCATCTACTCTTGCACTATTAGGAGACAGTGTGGGAAATACATTCAAGTTTTTTCTTGGAGACGGAACACAGCCAATGGATAAGCGAGACTTTGAATTTATATCAGATGGTGTAAATCCTGACTATACTGTAATACGTTTATTACCGTCTAATAATAGTGATACAGATTACTTTTATTTTTACTTTAGTACAGATACAAATACAGAATATGATCTTTCTACTTCAATGAGTTGTCAAAAATCTTCTGAAAATGGTGGTGGTGCTGGTTTAATTCATAATCGATATTGTCAAGGAGTGAGTCCATTACCTACCATTTTAAACTTTACATCATTACCACCAAAACCCTATATTCAATTTCAAATAACTAAAAACTCGCAAGCTGCAGTGTATACAATGACTGAAAATTCACGCAATCGTAATCCAAAAGATGTTTCCCCTCAGACATTAAACACAATATTTGTAGCTTATAATAGTCAAGATAATACAAATGCTTATAACATTGAACGTTATTATGGTAATATTACACCAGGCGCTTTAACAAATTATCAAACTCCGAACGAAGTATCTACATGGACGGATGCAGTTGAAATGGGTAGTAGTGGATATAAAGCGGGGCCATATGGTAGACTAAATCCTGGCGATATTTCTATTTCTAAACAAGATAACTCAGAAATAATTATTTCAATCAAAAATTTTACATTGGTTGATTATACTCCTGCATTACTTTATTATAAGACTTCTACTATTACAGGTGATACTGTGGAGGTATCAAATTATGATTCAAGTTTAACAAATGATCAATTTATAATGCAAAGTAAAAATTATTTAATAAAAAACAAAACCACTATAAAAGCCTTTGTATTAAGTTATACTGATGATACTCAATCAGTAATTCTGAGCGCAACATTTAAATCTGCTATTACAGGCGCACAACCCGATGATTCTGCACCATATCAGGTTTATACACTTTCTAACTTGAATGATTTAAATGATTTAACAACAAGCATAGGATATAGTCCAGATATATTCGTAGAACCAGAACCCATCACACAGGCGAATATACATACTGCTGTTAGTTTATGGATATCTGATCCAACTACAGCTACAACGAAATATGGTACAATATCTCAATGGGATACATCAAAGATTACTAATATGTCAAAATTATTTGGGGAAAATGATAACGGAAACCCTTTTAACGATGATATTAGTAAGTGGAATGTTTCTAATGTTCAGGATATGAGTTCAATGTTTTTCACATGCAGCAAGTTTAACCAAGATTTAAGTGGATGGAATGTTTCTAATGTTCAGAATATGAACTCAATGTTTTCTGAATGTGAGCAATTTAACCAACCTCTTGGTAATTGGAATGTTTCCAAGGTTCAGGATATGGGTAGGATGTTTTTCTATTGTAGTACATTCAATCAACCTCTTGGTAATTGGAATGTTTCTAATGTTAAGGATATGAGTGCAATGTTTTCCACTTGCAGCGAATTTAACCAAGATTTAAGTGGATGGAAAATGAATAATGTTATTAATAGTGGTTATATGTTTTGGGGAGCAAAAAGCTTAAGTTTTCCTATATATGAATGGAATTGGATATTCGCCGCAAATAATACATTCGAGAATCCATTCGACGAAATGTTTAATGGTGCAACTATAATATTAAATAAATATAAAGGATCACTTGAAAATTGGGAAGATATTAGTACCGGAACACCACTTCCTTCATATTTTGTTTCTGGGCATGAACCTGAACCTGAACCTGAACCTGAACCTGAACCTGAACCTGAACCTGCACCTGAACCTGCACCTGAACCTGAACCTGAACCTGAACCTGAGCCTGAACCTGAACCTGTGTCTGAACCAAACGACTACTTATATATTGTCGGTGATTCCATTAAAAATTCAAGTGATGCCAAAAATACTTCGGAACAAATTGATGGTAAAATCTGGTTATATGATTCTGCAGGTAATAGTATTGATGAAAAAAGTGCACCCACTACATCTATGACAAATTTTCCGACTACAATAAATAGAAGTATTATTCAAGATAATCATAAAAATCTCTATATTTCAGGTTATGGAACGGCGAGTTTAACTGATACTTCATTTTCAGGTATACCATCTTTTGTTATGCGGTATTTTGACAATGACATATATTTTACACCTGCTATACCAAAAACTGAAAAAACTTTTAATAAAGACGGAATTATTACCTTTTATTGCACGATATTAGAAAATACCGACATAACATTTAACATGAATATGAATATAGAAGTTCATTTAATCGGTGGAGGAGGAGCTGGAGCAAGTGGAATTTCTAATGATACTTATACATCGGGTGGAGGAGGAGGTGCTGGAGGAAGTTATGATGGGGATGATCAATTTCATGTTACTGCGGGACATACTTATACAATGACAATTGGTCATGGAGGAACTGTAAACAAAGATGGCAATGGGTCTACTGGTGGTACTACTAAAATTACTGATATATCAACTGATAATGATATAAGATTTGCTTACGGTGGATATGGTGGAAAATATATGTCGAATGTAAAAACTGTCCCAAGTGGTACAGTTAGTAGTTATGGATCAGGTGGCTACGGATTTTACTATTCCAATGAAAATCCAAATCCTATAAAGCCACATTTTGATGTGGTAAACGATAATAATAAAGGTGGTACTGTCAATAATACAATTACTTGGTATAATGGTGAACAGATTACATTACAAGGTGGTGGAAATGGTGGTTTAGTTGGTCCAACACCATTTTTTAGTGGATCAGGTCTAAGAGGTATTGGTGGAGGTAATACTATTGCTAATGCAAATCCTCCTTCTAACAATTATGGTGCGGGTGGCGCTGGAGGACAAGGTATTTCTAACTCTGAATCACATATGGCTGGAGGTAGTGGAGGACAAGGTGTAATTTATATGAAAATAACCGTACCTGCTGATATTCAACCTGAGCCTGAACCGGAGCCTGAACCTGAACCTGAACCGGAGCCTGAACCGGAACCTGAACCAGAACCTGAACCAGAGCCTGAACCAGAACCAGAACCTGAGCCAGAACCAGAACCTGAGCCTGCTCCTGAGCCGGAGCCTGAGCCTGCTCCTGAGCCGGAGCCTGAACCAGAACCTGAACCAGAACCTGAACCTGAACCGGAACCTGGGCCTGAACCTGAACCGGAACCTGAACCTGCACCGGATAACAATTCTGATATAAAAATAAACATGATATCTTTTGTCAATATTCCTTTTACGATAACATTAGCCAATTTTGGTGCATCATATGCAGGAACAAATGATACTATTATTCCAAGTAGTGGTACTGGTAGTTTAACTGTCATCGATGATATACTAACCATTACACCAGGTACCGAATTTATTAGTACAAATAATGTATTATTAACTTTTTTTCCAATTCCGATTACAAAGGATTCTGCATCACTTCAGGTTGAACTAAATGTGCGCATTATTAATCCACCAGTTAGAGTGATAAACAATAAAATATCCCAAGTTTATTCCGATCAAGTAAAAACTATAAAAGTAAAAAATATGTCTGGTAATTGGGGAACACAACTTATCCACATTGAAAATAGCGATTTTCCACCTACAATAACAATTCAGGATCCGGAAACATATGGTACAACCAAGATTATTAATAAAGGACTTAATTCATATGATATTACATTTACACCCATCGATGACTTTAGTAGCCTATCATATGGATTGTTCTTTTTAGTAAATACATTCAAGAAAATTTCCTCTACAAATGAAATACCAACTATATATGATGCTACTCGAACACTCATACATGTTGTAAATGCCATGAAGTATACATATCCTAATAATAAGGCCACGAATATTTCCATGTAAACTTAAAATTGTGTAAATTAAAAACATTCTAATATTTAATTATTCATTACAATATTAGAATTATTATATCATTATTTATTAATGAGTGAATCTATTCATATTGGAAGTGTAATATTATTTTCAAGTAATAATATTCCGGAAAATTATCTATTATGTGATGGAAAATCATACGACATAACTGAATATCCAGATTTATACAATGTAATTGGATATAATTATGGAGGTACTGATCCTGATCCTAATTTTAGTGTCCCGAATTATATTGGTAAGGTTTCTATTGGTGCGGATCAAAATAATATTGCTTCAGATAGTGGTGATCCAAAATTAATTAGTACCAATATTCCCCAAGTTTCTATTAATGATAATAGTGGTGGAATATATTTTCATAGTCCAGGTGGAATAGGTGATTGGGCATATGATAAAGGTGCACCCAAAGGAGATAGTACTAAGAGTTATTGGTTTCCATATTCTACTAATGGCTCATCCGGTAGAAGTGATATTAATACACTTACCATTGGAACATTGGAAAATACTAACTTGCCACCACCAAATGGTATTTATATGAATTATATTATACGTGCTAAAAATTCTACTGAGCCTGAACCTGAACCAGAACCAGAACCTGAGCCTGAACCTGAACCTGAACCTGAACCTGAACCTGAACCTGAACCTGAACCTGAGCCTGAACCTGAACCTGAACCAGAGCCTGAACCTGAACCTGAACCTGATTTACCATCGAAAGATGTATATGGACCAAGTAGTCAATCTTTTACAACAGCTACAAGTTATACGATTTACCCACAAGAAGGATATTATATTAACGTAGTAGCAATAGCATCAGGTGGCAATAGTGGAATCGGTGGAGGGGTAAACTCGTCGATTTATTATTATTCCAGTAGTGGAGGAGGTGGATCGTCGTGTAATATTGATTATAAAGATAGTACTACACCAATAAACGTTATTATAGATAACTACGGAAATATATTACTTAATGAAAATAATAATACTCTTAGTTTAAATCGGGGAGTGAATGGTAGTAATTATAATGAAATATATTCATCGAATGGTGGGACATTTTTTTCAAGTTTACCAAATGATAATATTAGTATAAATAATATTTATCCCGGTAATTCCGGTGATCCGTATTATCCACTTTATAATAATAATGGTATGCCACCAGAAGGAGGCGATCCACAATTAATTATTGAAAATTATGGTAAAGGTTCAAATGGAATATATACAAGTACTATTTCAGATAATTTAAATGCGTATTTTCAGGTTCAATGGATAAAAATGGAAACACCTACAAGTAGAGGAAGTGAATGTACACCATTTCCAATTAATTATGTACCTGATCCTCCAAGACTATGGTCAAGAGAGCAATATGGCTGCCCCCCTAATACGAATGATGACCCTCTTTTTTACGAAAAACTTAGTGAACGGCGAAAAGCTGAAATATTCAAGTATAAAAATAATGCCAATAACATGTCAAAAAAACAACAATATGCGAATATTGCCAGCGGTCGCAATAATACCGGTAAACAATCCTGGGCAACACAGTCGGCAACATATACTGATCCTAATGTACAAAAAGATAAACTCAAGAGGTCTGGTATAGATGGTGGCGTTCTTATTCCCGTAAAACCTTGTGCAGAGAAAAACTGCGCCATGTCTTATGAAAATGACACTCCTGGACCTGCGAGAAGTATATGTTTAAATCCGGCAATTCAGCTATATAATTTTAAAGTAAATCGAACATATCGTGCGAGTGGTGGAAAATGGCCCTATATTGGTGGTAAGCCGAAAAATAGTGGTGATAAATAATGTATAAAATAAAATTAAATAATGTATAAAATAAAATTAAATAATGTATAAAATAATATATGATATATTATATATGATTTTATTGTTGCGCGGACATATTCGCGAATCTTTCAAAAATAATGATTTATTATATCTAATCAAAAATATTTATAAAATTTGTCCTGATTTATCTATTTATATTCATACATGGGATGTAATTTCTAATAATATAAGCTGGAGAAAAATAAAAGAAAATAAAAATATTGTTAATAATGAATTAATATATGACTATTTTAGAGAAGTTAAATCATTAATTAAGCATATTATTATTGAAAATGATAAAAAGATTACATTACATGGTAAAACAAATGGCAAGTTATTTAATTCATCTATGCCAATTGTGGGATGGAAAAATTATTGGTATGGAAAATATCAAATAATAAAGCATTTATACGATAATATTGAGAATAAAGAGACTCCTATTATTAATTGTCGTTTTGATGTACTAAAAAATAGTTTTTCTTTTAATGTGAATAATATATTGCAATTCATATATTCTAACAAAAATACCATATTCGTTGGAAATGAGTTTATTTTTGATACAACCAAAGAAGGTATAGATAATATATATATGGGTTCTGTAAAAACAATGTATATTCTTACTCGATGCTTCCATAATGATTTGGATAAAATTTCTTCCATGTATCCAGAAATAATAAACCAAGAATTCAGTGTGTTTATGTTAAATAATTTCATTCTTAAAAAATATATTGTCGTGGAACCATCGAAAGTAGAATTTAATAGAAACAAAAGTATTATTAAAATGAGTATTATATAAAAAAATGATAGAATATGAAAATGATTATATATGCTATCATTTACGAAAAATGTCCGGTACTAACACTGACGCTAACAAAGGAAATGTGGAAACGGAAACTATTGACCTAATGTCTTCTTCGCTCAATAATTTTATTTCTGACATGCGAAAGGTTGATGCTGGAGAAGAACACATGAATACTATTATTGACAAAGTATCAACATCTGATGAAATGAATGATATTCTTAGAGTAATGAATTCTATTATGGAGTGCAAAAAACACATTAAATTAAATACCGTAAATAATTAAAACATTATTTCGAAAAATATAAGGATAAAGTGATTTTTTTATATATACATAAAAATAATGGGCTATAAATACGGAGTATGGTTAGTATATGATAAATATGTCTTTCCTACCACACACATTGGCCATTTTACCATTACCTGTTTTATGGAAAAAACAGACGCATTTTCATTATATAATGACCTTTTAGCAACTTATGGAAAATATCATTACATTGATGTAAAAGGTAATATACCGATAATCTTCGATAAAAATATGTATGAAGATGATGATAATGATATGGGATCGTGGGGATATGAGGGAAAACAACATGATTGGGAAAACTTCAAAAAATGTACTAATACTTATGAATGCAATTTTTCACAAATACCTCATACCAGTATTGAGTACTATAAAACGCATAGCGTTGAACCAAGAATAATTGATGATATATGCGTAAAATGTCGATTGGTGGTGGCGGATATTACTGATGATGATCCATTAAAATGGAATATTTTGGTATAAATAAAATCATGGTATAAATAAAATCATAGTATAAATAAAATCATGGTATAAATAAAATCATGTTTTTATTCGTTTATTAATTATTCTCTCAAGTTAGGATTGACACATATGTCGCTTGAAGGGAAGATTTGACCCGACATACATTTATCATCCTCGTTTACCTTAATACAGCTGCGAAATCCTCTGTCTTCACCAATATAACAATATCCGGCTTTCCCGGAACCATTTTTTTGCGTATTGCTTGTTGCATCATCCGGCTCAGGTAATTGTGGAAGCGAATCTGCAAGCGCGGCGTTTAATGGACCACTACCCTGGGTTTGGCCTTGCTCTGCACCCGTGCCTTGCTTTGCACCCGTGCCTTGCTTTGCACCCGTGCCTTGCTTTTGCTCCTGTTTTGAACCCATGCTCTGCTTTGCATCCATGCTTTGCTTTGCATCCATGCTCTGCTTTACATTCTGTAATTGCCCCTCAATAACACCTAATCCACTTTTCAAAGTTCCGGATGCAATATCTATTCCTGTTTTTGCTCCAGTTGCAGTAACATCTACCGCTTTTTCACTTACTTTAACCGTCGTAATACCAACCAATCCTAAAATTTTTCGGAATATAGGACCCAATGTTTTACCAAACCAATCGCTCACTTCTGCTAAATTAGAAAACAAGTTGACACCTAAAAAAGATAGGATGGCGAAGATTACCAATAGTTTAGTCCAACCAATATTGCTAAAAAATCCCAATACTTTGTTTCCCACAGATGGAGGCTCCGATATAGGAATTGATAATGACTTTAAATTAGGACTTTCAGTAATAATTATTTCACTTTCCATTATATATATAAAATATCATATTTTAATATAGATAATTTATATACATAAATGGACTTCCATGATATTTTAGATATACTATTACCTATTTTCGCATTGGTCGTTGTTGTATTAATTACATTGAGATCTATATTAGCATCGGGCACAAGAGCAGGTATATCTTTAGCTGTATATTCTATATTAATTGTCGCGTATAAGTGGTATACAAAAATGAATAAAAACTTAGATTTATATACGTACATTTTGGATTCATTGAACGATAAAATATGGTGGTGGTTGTCATTTTGTTTATTAATATTTATTATTCAGTATTTTATGCTTTTTGATTATGCTATAAAAAATATAAATCGTCAATTTAATTGGGGCAATTTTGTTATGTGTATATCGTTATGTCTGATATGTAATTTATTATTAAGTATTAGTACTTTGACAAGTGCGTTTCCTGATAGGAATATAATTGATTTAATAAATCCAGGTTATAGCACATTAATTATGTGTGCTATTTTTTTAATTACCTATTTTACTATATTTATTTTACGACAATTTATTGCAATGCCAATGAACACATAACCCAATCATTATTTTTGCCACCCCAATAATTCATGCATTATTTTTGACCACCCATCATCATTTTATTCATCGTCTCTATTTTTTCAATGGATTTTTCCAAGTTGGAACGCTCCAATCCATTAAATAAATAATCTGTATCAGGCGATTCTTCGTTTTTCTTTACCTGAGCATATATCTTTCCTATTTTAGAGGCAAGTGAGTTCACCACTTCTTGATCAGACACTATACTCACACTCAGGTCGACTGGATCCACCAAGAGAGATATTCCAAAATAAATAAGATATTTACGTTTTTTCACACATGCTGCAGAAAATTTCGTACAAAATAATTTCAACAATGATTCCACGATTTTAAATATCAAAGCCGACTTTTTCTTAGCACAATCCAACATGATTTCCCATATTATCCAGATTGGCATCATTTGCAGTTTCTCGTCCACAGGTGCAAAACTACGGCGCGCACATATACATATATCTTTGCGTTTTTTACACATGGATTGAAATTGTATTATCCATTCGAACCAATAGCATGCAGTAAGGGCGTTTTTACTTTTATTAGAGAGATGATATGTCATTTCATTTAACGCGATGAATAATTCTTTTGGATCACCTGCTTTAAAATAAGGCGCTATAAATTCGACATTCGGTGCTTTTAATTTCGACGGTATATTCACGATATCGAATTCGTCTTTATGGATTTTTACGGATTCCACCTTGTGCTTCTTCTTTGATAAACATAGAACTACAATGACCTCGACGAATAACCTGCGGATTTTATTATTATTTCGCATTGATAGCAGATTTTCAGTATAACCAGTATGCACCACATCCTTAAAATTATCGACACGCAATGATATATAAATGGGTAATTTAGGATTTCCTAAATGAATATAATCGCTAACAATAAGGAAAATTGCATCCCATAAATCTACGAAATGCCCCGCACATATCAATTCGGCACTCCAATAACATGCTTCTTCAATTGCTCCACTCGTGATGGACTTTAGTAATTGTTTCAAAGTGTCATTCTTCTTAAATTTTGAAAATGTAATCCCTTTAAATTCGGTTATTAATCGTTTATCGTTTATTTCTTCGGGATTCATATATATATATATTTTTCCACAACAAAAAATATCACAATAATACATATAAGGATGAAAATAACAAGAATCATGAAAAATATGTCAATTTATAGTTGGATTTTATTATTACTGATTGTCGCATTGCTACTTATTAGTATGTATAACTCTATGCATAAAAAGGTGGAAGGTTTCGCACAGCGGGAGCCATTCGTCTCTAAAAAAAACGACAATATATATGATTCATTTTACACGAATATTTACGACGACTTATTTTATAAGGGGTTTAGCACCAATTACGAAGTGGGTACAATCGTCAATCAGACTTCCCCAACACAGGAAAGTAAGATTCTCGAAATTGGATGCAAAACGGGGAATGTAGTGGGACTTTTGGAATCAAAGGGATACAAAAATTCTACTGGTATTGATGTATCTGAATCCATGATTGAAGTTGCAAAGGAAAAATATCCCAATGGAAAATTTCAGGTTGGTGATCCTCAAAAGGCGATGCTTTTTGATCGAGGTTCTTTTACTCATATATTAATGCTTAATCTCTCTTTCTATCATTTTAAAAACCAGCGAGGTCTTCTTCAGAACTGCTACGAGTGGTTGATGCCAGGTGGATATATGATTCTCAGTTTAGTAAATAAAGAACGTTTCAATCCTTTGCCTCCCGCAACGAATCCTCTATTATTGGTATCCCCACAACGCTTTGCTAAAAAACGC